>SMEZ01000033.1_pt1 | contig 64176 bp, 60 predicted proteins | sample 2456351 | NCBI WGS metagenome assembly SMEZ01 (sample SAMN10132605, study PRJNA489261) | soil metagenome | isolation source: day120 antibiotic-loamy sand soil ammended with composted manure from dairy... | place: USA | collected 2015-04-01 | reverse complement strand
GTCCTCGACGTCCGGCCCCTCGGCGACCGTCAACCCACTGCCGCCACGCTGACGATCCGCATCGTCGGCGCAGTACCCCTCCCCGACGAAAGCGCTCGTGGTCAAAGTCAGCCGGGTACCGTCCTCGGTTTCCCAACCGTGCATCGCGTTCGGCTTCGGCACCCAGTCGGGTGGCACGTCGTAGGCATAGACCCCCGCTTCGTGCACCACGGACTGCCAGCCGTCGACTTCCACCGGTGCCACGACACGGGTTTCCGGCCTCGGGCTCGGCTTCATCGACACCACGGACGGCCCCTCGGACGACACGACGTCCCCATCGTCGTCGCCAACCAACCCGAGGGCTGTTGCCGGGGCTGCCCCTCCTCGGACTGCTGAGGCTCGTCGTCGGAGGGGAACGAGGCCCCGGGATACGGCCGGAGCCTCTCGGTCGTGAGCCGGTCAGACGGCGACGGCACGGGGGACACCGAGGGCGACGGGGGTTGCGGGACGCCGAACGTCGCCGGAGTGGGCTCGTACGACCCGTAGCCACCGAAGCCCTTGAGGGCTGCTCGGTCCTCGTAGCCGTAGGGGTTGTCCTGCCGTCTGCGAAATCAGCCCATGAAGGCGCAGGTTACCTACTTGGTGGCATCCCCGGAGACCAGATCCACAAGATGCCCCACGGCCGAATCCACGGCGACCTCGGTGCGCTCGCCCGTCGCGCGGTCCTTGACCTCGACCACGCCCTTGGCCAGTCCACGACCGACGACCACGATCGTGGGCACACCGATGAGTTCGGCGTCGGCGAACTTCACCCCGGGTGTGGCCTTGCGATCGTCCAGCAGGACCCGAACCCCGCGTTCGGCCAGCTGGGCGGCCAACCGCTCCCCGCCCTCGGTGACGGCGTCGTCCTTGCCCGCGATCACCACGTGCACGTCGGCGGGCGCCACGGAACGGGGCCACACCAAGCCCAGCTCGTCGTGGTGCTGCTCCGCGATGGCCGCGACCACACGCGACACCCCGATGCCGTACGAACCCATGGTGATGCGGATGGGTTTGGAGTCGGGACCGAGCGCGTCGACCTCGAAGGCATCGGTGTACTTGCGGCCGAGCTGGAAGATGTGGCCGATCTCGATACCGCGTGCCGTGACGAGGGTGCCCCGACCGTCCGGGGACGGGTCACCCTCACGCACCTCGGCGGCCTCCACGGTGCCGTCCGGCGTGAAGTCACGCCCGCACACCAGGTCCACGACGTGGTGGTCGGGTTTGTCCGCGCCGGTCACCCACGCCGTACCACGGACGACACGCGGGTCCACCAGGTACCGCACGCCGTTGGCCTGCAACGCCCCGGGGCCGATGTAGCCCTTGACGAGGAACGGGTTGGCGGCGAAGTCGGAGTCCTCCAACAACGCCACCTCGGCGGGCGCCAGCGAGGCCTCCAGCCGCTTCATGTCGACCTCGCGGTCACCGGGCACACCGATACCGAGCAGCTTCCAGTCCTCCTCGCCCGGCATGCGGGTCTTGACGAGGACGTTCTTCAACGTGTCGGCGGCGGTGAACGTACGCCCCAGATCGGCGGCGTTGAGGAAGTCCACCAGCGTTTCGATGGTGGGCGTGTTGGGGGTGTAGTGCACCTGCGCCGCGGGTTTGTCCTCCACCGACTGCTCCGGCGGAGCGGGCGTCACCACGGCCTCGACATTGGCCGCGTACTCGGACTCGGTGCTGCGGACGTATGTGTCCTCACCCGTCTCGGCCACGGCCAGGAACTCCTCCGACGCCGAACCGCCCATCGCGCCGGAGGTCGCGGCGACCACCACGTAGTCGAGTCCCAGCCGGTCGAAGATCCGCAGGTAGGCGTTGCGGTGCAGCTCGTAGGACCGCGCGAGCCCCTCGTCGTCGAGGTCGAAGGAGTACGAGTCCTTCATGATGAATTCCCGACCCCGCAGGATTCCGGCCCTCGGCCGCGCTTCGTCCCGGTACTTCGTCTGGATCTGGTACAGGATGACCGGATAGTCCTTGTACGAGGAGTACTCGCCCTTCACCGTGAGCGCGAACAGCTCCTCGTGCGTCGGGCCGAGCAGGTAGTCGGCTCCCTTGCGGTCGACGAGGCGGAACAGGCTCGGGCCGTACTCGGTCCAACGTCCCGTGGTCTCGTACGGCTCCTTCGGCAACAGCGCGGGGAACTGGATCTCCTGCGCGCCGATGGCGTCCATCTCCTCGCGCACGATCGCCTCGACGTTCCGCAACACCCGCAGGCCCAGTGGCAGCCAGGAGTACCCGCCCGGGGCGACCCGCCGCACGTATCCGGCCCGGACCAACAGTTTGTGGCTGGGCACCTCGGCGTCGGCCGGGTCCTCACGCAGGGTGCGCAGGAACAGCGACGACATCCTGGTGATCACGGTGTTCTCCTTGGCGTATCTGGCACGGGGCTCCGGCGAAGGGAAACCGGCGGAACTGGTAGTAGGCAGACTAGTAGGCGCCGTACTCGCAGCCGCAACCGGGATTTGTCGCGAGCCGTGTCCGTCACCACATCGGGACGTGGTTCCCTCCCGGTCCACTCCCGCTCCACCTGCGACTCCCACCGGTGATCCCGGTGGCGGCTCCCCGTCCACAGCGGCCACGCCCGGTTAGGCTCACCGCCGTGCTCGTGTTGTTGCCTCCTTCCGAGACCAAGGCCCACGGCGGCGACGGCCCTCCTCTCGACCTCGACGCCCTGTCGTTTCCGGAGCTGAACCCGATCCGGCGCAAGCTGGCCGACGCACTCGTGGAACTCGCCGCCGACGTACCTGCCAGCCTCGCGGCATTGGGGTTGTCGGAACGGCAACGCGCCGAGGTCGAACGCAACGCCCTCCTGCACTCGTCGCCGACCATCCCGGCACTCCTGCGCTACACCGGCGTGCTCTACGACGCCCTCGGTGCCTCCACTTTCACCGGAGTGGAACGCGAGCGGGCCCGTCGTCGGCTCGCTGTGGCCTCCGCCCTGTTCGGTGTGGTGCGGGCGGGGGACCCGATCGCCGACGAACTGGTGGTGGACCTGCGTTCGGGGGTTTATGCGAACCTCGCCCGCGTCCCGGAAGCGACCACCGTCCGCGTCGTCACCGAGGACTCCTCGGGCCGCAGGAAGACGGTCAGCCACCACAACAAGGCCCACAAGGGCCGACTCGCCGCCGCGCTGGCCACCTGTGCGACGGAACCCACTCGTACCGAGGACGTCGTCGCGGTCGCCAGAGCCGCCGGGCTCGACTGCGAACAGACCGGAAAGACCTCGGTGGAGATCGTCACCCGCTCGTGAACCGGCGCGGGGTCACCAAATCGAGCGGTGTATCCGGTTCCTCGCCGAGCACCACCTGCGAGACGAGCCGACCCGCATAGGGCGCGATGGTCAGTCCCGCCGGCCCGAATCCCGTGGCCAGCACCACCTCGGGGTGCCCGTCGAGCGCGCCGATGACGGGGAGGCCGTCCGGAGTGGCGGGACGGAACCCGACCCGGGTCTCGGCCAGCGTCGCCGTCCCCAGACCGGGCGCGACACGCAACGCGTGTTCCAACACCTCCCGCTGTCCCTCGGCTGTGACACGGTGGTCGAAACCGGTCCCGCTCTCCCGTGTCGCCCCCGCCACGACGTGCGATCCGGGGAAGGCGAGCAGGTAGTGACCGGTCATCGGCAACACCACCGGCCACGCGGAGGTGTCCACTCCGGGCGAGGTGAAGTGACTGATCTGTCCGCGCTGCGGTTCCACCGGCAGGCTCACCCCCAACGGGGCCAGCACGCTCGGACTCCACGCCCCGGCCGCCACCACCACCGCGTCGGCGTCGATGTGCTCACCGTCCACCGCCACGCCGCGCACCCGGTCCCCCGTCGTCACCAGGCGCGCGTGCCCGATCACGGTGCGGGTGCCGTGTCGCTCGGCGGCGTGCAGCAGCGCCGCTTGCATCGCCCGCCCGTCCACCCGCCCCGCGCCGGAGAAGTGGACGGCCCCGAGGCCCTCGGCGAGCGCGGGGAACAGCCCACGCGCCTGTGTCGGGTCGAGCAGACTGATCGTCCCCAGCTCAGGCCACCGGGCGGCCCGGGCCCGGAGTTGTTCGTGTCGATCGGCCAGTTCCGCCTCGTCCGCCGACACCACCATCCCGCCGACGACCTCGAACGACGTGTCCGGCACACCGTCCTCGACGAGATCGGCGACCAAGGTCCGGTAGTAGGCGCCCGCCTCGGCGGCCAGCGCGAGTTCGGCGTCGTTGTCGCGGTGGGACGTCCACGGGCTGATGATGCCCGCCCCGGCCGAGGTGGCCGTCCCCACCGTCGCCGCGTCCACTACCACGGTGTCCACACCCCGGCGCGCGAGGTGGAAGGCGCACGCCGCTCCGCCGATCCCCGACCCGACGACAATCACACGCATGCCTGCAAGCCTGGTCACGGCGCCGAACCTCGTGCAACAGAATTCCGGGATTCGGTTCGCCCACGAAGCCGATCGTGATCTGCGGTAGACTTCCCCCGCACCGTCCGCAGGCCGATCTTGGCCGCGGTGTTCTCAATCCATCAGCGGCGCGTCTGCGCGCCGGGTTCGTCGTCGGTCACGCCCACCGCGCTTCCTCGCGGCCCGCCCACTTTCGGGCTGCCGGGCTTCCTTGCGACGTGCCACGTCCGAGAGGCTCTTGAGTGACAGAGATTTCCACGACGATTTCCACGACGGTTTCCACAACCCCCGCGACGTCGATCACGTTCGCCGACCTCAACCTGCCCAAGGCTCTCCACCGGGCGTTGCGCAAGGCCGGGCTGCACACCCCGTTCCCCATCCAGGCGGCCACGCTGCCCGACGCGCTCGCCGGTCGCGACGTCCTCGGCCGGGCCCAGACCGGTTCGGGCAAGACCCTGGCGTTCGGTCTGGCACTGCTGTCCCGTCTCGACGGGGGGAAGGCCCGGCCACGACGACCGCGGGCCCTGGTGCTCGTGCCCACGCGGGAACTGGCCATGCAGGTGGCCGACGCGCTCGTACCCCTGGCGAAGGCGATGGGTCTGTGGTGCCGCACCGTCGTCGGTGGCATGTCCCTCCAGCGCCAGGCCGAGGCGCTGCTGCGAGGCGTGGACCTGGTGATCGCCACTCCGGGACGGCTGTCGGACCACGTCCGCCAGGGCACGTGCACGCTCGACGGCATCGAACTGGTGGCCATCGACGAAGCCGATCAGATGGCCGACATGGGATTCCTGCCCCAGGTGCGCCAGATCCTGGACCGCACTCCCCCGGACGGACAGCGGCTGTTGTTCTCGGCCACGTTGGACGATGCCGTGGCGGATCTCGTCAGCCGCTACCTGACCGACCCGGTGACCCATTCCGTCGCTCCCGTGACGGCGAGCGTCGACACCATGGAGCATCACCTGTTCCAGGTGGAGCACAAGGACAAGCAGGCCGTGGTGACCGAGATCGCCGCGCGGCAGGGACGCACGATCCTGTTCGTCCGCACGAAACACCACGTCGACCGACTCACCACGCGGTTGCGGGCCGCCGGTGTGCCCGCGGCGGCTCTGCACGGCGGCAAGACCCAGGGTCAACGTAACCGGGTGCTCGCCGACTTCCGCAGCGGCCGGATGCCGGTGTTGGTGGCCACGGACGTCGCGGCCCGCGGCATCCACGTCGACGGCATCGGTCTCGTACTGCACGTCGATCCCGCCGCGGATCACAAGGACTACCTGCACCGTGCGGGCCGCACCGCTCGCGCGGGCGCGTCGGGGACGGTCGTCACCCTGGTGACACGAGAACAGCGCCGAACGGTGCGTCGGATGTTGGAGCGTGCCGGTGTGCGCCCGCACTACGCGGTGGTGTCACCGGGCGATGCGGAACTGATCCGGATCACGGGGGCACGCACCCCCAGCGGCGTGCCCGTCGTCGACCGGACCTCGACACGCCGGCAGGCACGACCGTCGCAGCAGCGACGGCGCACCGGACCGGCTCGAGACCGCAGCCCCCTACGCGGCTCCGGCAGCCGTCGAAGCGCCGCTGCGGTGCGCTAGCGACCCGGGTCGGCGCGACACCGCGACGGCGCCCCGCCCGGCCGGTCCGGTCACATCGGGAGGAGTTCGAACTCCGTGGCGAGGACCCCGCCGAAACGACGACCGGAGCGCTCGGCGCCTTCACGGAGGAACCGACGCACGTCCTCCTCCGTCTGTCCGAGCCCTTCCAGGTAGGCACGGTGGCACAGCAGCGATTCGACCGCACGCTCGAACGTCGCGGTGATGTCCACCGCGTGTGTGGACAGCGGTGAGGCCGCCACCGCCACCCATCGCACGCCCTGCCACGGCTCCAGTCCCTCGGCGAGCAGCTCCTGGAACACCCACCGGTTGCCCGCGTCCCGTACCGCGTCGAGGGCCGCCTGTCCGGTGTGCCGGTGGTCGGCCATGTTGAGCCACCCACCGGGCCAGTTGTCCCGATGATTGACGGTCACCACGAGTTCCGGCCGGTGCCTACGGATGGCGGCGGCGATGTCTCGGCGCAGCCGGAGCCCGTACTCGATCACACCATCGCGGTGGTCGAGGAACTCGACCCGCTCGACGCCGACCGCGGCGGCGCTGGCGAGCTGTTCCCGCTCCCGCACCTGCGCCGCCTCCTCCGGCCGCATGCCGTCGATACCGGCCTCCCCGCGCGTGGCGAGCAGGTACGTGACCTCCCGTCCTTCGTCGGTCCACCGGGCGATGGCGCCCGAGACCCCGTATTCCATGTCATCGGGGTGTGCCACCACCGCCAACGCCCGCTTCCAGTCATCGGGCATCGGTCGGAGTTGCCCCGATTCCTCTTCGGCCACCCTGCCTTCCTCCTTTTCACCGCCGCGGTGCGAGACTGCGAGTGTGAACGCACCCGGTTCCGCTCGCACGGTAACCCCGCCCGAGCATGTCTTCGACTGGCTCGACGGCATCGCCGAACAGCGCGCCGACGCGGGGCTGACCCGCGTTCTGCGCGCTCGCTCGGCGGAGGAGGGACAGCTCGACCTCGCTGGGAACGACTACCTCGGCCTGGCCCGTGACAAACGAGTCGCCGGTGCGGCGGCCGCCGCGGCGTTACGCTGGGGCGCCGGAGCCACCGGATCACGGCTGGTCACCGGGTCGACCGAACTGCACGCGGAGCTGGAGTACGAACTGGCCCGCTTCTGCGGGGCCCAGGCGGCGCTGGTGTTCTCGTCCGGCTTCACCGCCAACCTCGGTGCCGTGACGGCGCTGACCGGGCGGGAGGCGGCCATCGTCACCGACAAGTACATCCACGCCTCTCTCATCGAGGGCTGCCGGTTGTCCCGTGCCGACGTCGCCGCCGTGGCCCACAACAGTCCCGAGGCGGTGGAGCACGCCTTGGCGACACGACGCAAGCAGCGCGCGCTCGTCGTCACCGACTCGGTGTTCTCCGTGGACGGCGACCTCGCGCCGCTGCGTGAGCTGTCGGCCGTCTGCCGCAGGCATTCCGCCGCGTTGCTGGTGGACGACGCCCACGGTCTGGGTGTCCTCGGCGACGGCGGCCGCGGCGCCGTACACGCCGCCGGCCTGGCGGGCGAGCCGGACGTGGTCATCACCGTGACGTTGTCGAAGTCCCTCGGCGCCCAGGGAGGTGCCGTCCTCGGCCCGCGTCGTGTCATCAAGCACCTGGTGAACACGGCACGGAGCTTCATCTTCGACACGGCACTGGCCCCCGCCAGCGCGGCCTCCGCCCTCGCCGCACTCCGGGTGTTGCAGGACGAACCGGAACTGGCCGAACGGGTACGCACGCGGGCGAACGAACTGTCGACCCGGTTGCACGAAGCCGGGTTCGCGGTGACCGTTCCGGACGGTGCGGTGGTGTCGGTACGCGCCCCCGGTCCGGACGACGCCGTCGCGTGGGCCGCCCGGTGCGCCGAGCGAGGCGTACGTGTCGGCTGCTTCCGTCCGCCGTCGGTCCCCGACGGTGTCTCACGGCTGCGACTGACCGCCAGGGCGGACCTCACCGACTCCGAAATGGACCGGGCCGTGACGGTCATCACGGAGACCGCGCCACCGCAGGCCCGGCGCTGATCCGTGTTCGAACCGGTCAGCGCCTGCGCATGGTGATGTGCGGGATCCCGTCCTCCAGGAACACCTCACCCTCGGGTTCGAAACCGAACTTGGCGTAGAAACCGGTGGCGTAGGTCTGGGCGTCCAGTACGCATTCCGAGTCTCCGACCAGCTCCATCGCCGTCCGCATCAGACGACCACCGAGACCCGTTCCCCTCGCGAAATCGGCCGTGCACACCCGCCCGATCCGCAGCACACCGTCGTCCTCACGTAAGACACGCAGACATCCGACGATCCGTCCGTCGGAGGAGGTGGCCCACACGTGCCGAGTGTCGGCGTCCAGGTCCCTACCGTCGAGTTCCGGATACGGGCACTCCTGCTCGACCACGAACACGTCCACACGCAACCGCAGTAAGGCGTACAGCTCCGCGGGGGTCAATTCGGAAGCCGCGCGGGAGACGATCGTGATCTCGTCCTGCTCCGTCCCCACGGATGTCGGCCTCTTCGCATGCTCTGCGGAACAGTTCAGCGTGCCGGAAACCAGCCTGTCACTCACCCGTTCTGCGTATCAGATCGGATTCGATGTCGTCGGTGTAGGTCGACACGCGGGTGTAGACGCCGGGTTTACCCGCCTCGGCACAGCCGTCACCCCACGACACGATGCCGACCACCGTGCCGTCCACCAACAGCGGCCCACCGGAGTCCCCTTGGCAGGCGTCGACCCCGCCTTCGGCGTACCCGGCGCACACCATCGTCTCCGGGTCGAACGAACGGAACACGTCCGCACAGGCGCTGTCGCTCACCATCGGCACCTCGGCCGCGTGCAGCCGACCCGGCTTCGGTCCGTTCTCGTACAGCCTTCCCCAGCCGACCACGGTGGCCATGGTGCCCGGCTCGTACAGCTCGCTGTCGGCGCTGTCGGGCAACCGCGCGGCCGAGGCGGACACTCGTTCGGACAACGTCAACACGGCGATGTCCTCACCGGAGAGCGGGTCCCGGTACCCGGGGGCGACCCAGATATCGCTGACCCCGAGCTCCTCGCCCTGTCGGGAATCGACGTGCTCACGCCCGACGACGACACGGAGATCGGATTTCCGTACGGCGAGAGCGCAATGCGCGGCCGTGAGGACCTCGGTGGGAGAGATCACCGCGCCCCCACAGTACTGGTCCCCCCGACCGTCGACGAGGAACACGGCGTAGGGGTGGTCATCGATGACCGCGGCGGTACCACCGACGATGGGTTGCGCGGCCCCCGCCCCATGACTGGCGGGCACACACAACGCGCCTGCCAACACCGTCAGGGCTATCACGAGTCGACGCCGGATGTTCGTGAACACGCTGAACTCTCCCCTCCTGCAGGACACGACCACCCTAAGTCGAAAAAGGCATCACACGCTGTCGCTGAATGGGGTGGAATACCGTGCCCGGCCGATGAGACGGGCCTACGGATCCATGACGGCGGCCACAACGGCGGACGGCGCGAGACCCGACGGGAAGCCGGTGGACCACTTCCCTGATGCGCTGCTCGACCGGAGCACACGGAGCCGCCCCTCGCCGACGCTTCGGACGCGACAGGCGTCCGCATCCGACCCCGCTCCGCCACCGTCCCCCGCGCCCGGGAACAATGCCGGCGACCGATCTGTTCGCTCACGGTGACGCGGTCGAAGCTTCGACCGCGTCGCTCTGTTGCGACTGCGTGTGGGAAAGGTGCTGCCGTGCCGCACTACGACCTCGTGATCGTCGGGACCGGATCAGGCAACTCGATCCTGGACCCCCGTTTCGCCGACCGGAAGGTCGCCATCGTCGAGAAGGGAGTGTTCGGCGGAACGTGCCTCAACGTGGGATGCATCCCCACGAAGATGTTCGTGCACCCCGCCGACCTGGCCGCCACCCCCGAGTCCGCGGCGAAGCTCGGCGTCGACCTGGAGCTGCGGAACGTACGCTGGCGAAAGATCCGCGACCGCGTGTTCGGTCGGATCGACCCCATCGCCGAGGGCGGTCGGCGCTACCGCATCGAGCACGAGGACAACGCGAACGTCACGGTGTACGAGGGTGAAGCACGCTTCATCGACCACAAGAAACTCGCGGTGCAACTGGCCGACGAGGAGGCGATCCTCACCGCCGACAACTTCGTGCTGGCCGCCGGTGGCCGGGCCGTCGTGCCCGACATCCCCGGGCTGGCCGACGTCGACTACCACACCTCCGACACCGTGATGCGCATCGACGAGCTGCCGCGTCGGGCGATCATCCTCGGCAGCGGGTTCATCAGCGCCGAGTTCGCCCACGTGTTCGCGTCGTTCGGCGTGGACGTGACGGTCATCGCGAGGTCGGGTGCGCTGCTGCGCAATGAGGACGACGACATCAGCAGGCGATTCACGGAATTGGCCTCGCAGCGCTACGACGTACGACTGAACCGCCGTACGGTCCGGGTACACCGCGCTGGCAGAGGCGGTACCGGCGTGGTGCTGGAACTGGAGGGCCCCGGCGGTGAGGAGACCGTCGAAGGGGACCTGTTGCTCATCGCGACGGGACGACAGCCGAACTCAGACCTGCTCAACGTGGCCGCCACCGGCATCTCCACCAGGCCGAGCGGACACGTCGTCGTCGACGAATACCAACGCACCGAGGTGGACGGCATCTACGCCCTGGGCGATCTGTCCTCGCCGTACGAGCTGAAACACGTGGCCAACCACGAGGCCCGCGTGGTGCAGCACAACTTGCTGCATCCCGACGCCCCGATCGCCGCCGATCACCGGTTCGTGCCGCACGCGGTGTTCACCTCGCCGCAGATCGCCTCGGTGGGCCTCACCGAACGCGACGCAGCGGCGCGCGGTGTGCCGTACGTGACGGCCACCCAGAACTACGCGGACATCGCCTACGGCTGGGCGATGGAGGACACCACCGGGTTCGCGAAACTGCTCGCCGACCCCCGTTCGGGACAACTGCTGGGCGCGCACATCATCGGCGCACAGGCCCCGACGCTGTTGCAGCCGTTGATCCAGGCGATGAGCTTCGGCCTCGACGCGCGCTCGATGGCTCGGGGGCAGTACTGGATCCACCCGGCGCTACCGGAGCTGGTCGAGAACGCGTTGCTGGCGCTGCCGCTGAAGGACTGAGGGCCGACACCGGCTGCCTCGACCGTCGCTTTAGACGTACCGGGGACGTCCGGCGAAATAGCCGAATCCGACCTTCAACAGCACGACGGCCAACAGCAGTCCGAACGAGGCGGTCCAGCCACCGGTGACGTCGTGCAGCAGGCCGAAGAGGAACGGCCCCACCGCAGCGACCAGGTAGCCGAAGCCCTGGGCCATACCGGACAGTGCCGCGGTGTCGGCACTGTCCTTCGCCCGCAACGCGATCACGGTGAGCGCGAGCGAGAACACGCCCATTCCCAGGCCCAGCAGCACCGACCAGAGCAGCGGGGAGAACGCGGGGGCGAACAGCAGACCGAGGATGCCGGAGATCGCGAACGCGCCGTGGATCACGACCCACCCGCTCTGGCTGCCCCGGCGAGCGGCGATGGCCGGGATGGTCAGGCTGACCGGCAGTCCGAGAAGGGAGATGAGTCCGAGCAGCAGACCCGCCTCGCTCCGACTGACGCCCGCGTCCATGAGCACCTGCGGCAGCCAACCCATGACGATGTAGGCCAGGCACGACTGGCAGCCGAAGAAACCGGTCACCACCCAGGCCAGGGGCACCCGCAACAGCGAACGCTTGGGCTTGCCCTCGGCGGGCGAGGACGCCTCGTGCAGCGACGGCTCGTTCCTGGTGGCGACGAACCACACCCCCAGCGCCAAGGCGGCCAACGCCGCCCAACTCACCAATGCGCCGCGCCAGCCACCGAAGACGGGCTCCAGGGAGGGGGTGACCGCCGACCCCAGGGCTCCGCCCAGCTGCAGCGCCGCGGTGTAGACACCGGTCATCAACCCGATCCGGACGGCGAAGGAGGCCTTGACCACCACCGGGATGAGGACGTTGGCCAGGGCGATACCCGTACAGGCCACGAGCGTGCCGCCGAGCATGACGAACGGCCCGTTCAACACCCGAAGCGCCAACCCCACGCTGGCGCACAAAAGCGCCACGGTCACGGCGGTACGGAGCCCGACGCGGCGGGACAGTGCCGGCGCCGCCAGACCGGCGGCGGCGAAACACAGCCCGGGCAGGGTGGTGAGCACCCCCGCCCATGTGTCCGAAGCGCCGAGGCCGTCGCGCATCTCGTCGAGCACCGAGCCCACCGACGTGATGACCGGCCGTAGGTTGAGTGCGGCCAGCACCACGGCGACGGCCAGCAGCAGACCTCCACCGAGCACGACATCGGCTCGTGCGTCCGATGGGCTTTCCATGGAACCCGGCCCAGCCGTGCCCCGTACGGACGTCTCGCACTCGCTCGACATGTCAGCTACGGTAACAAACGTAGGATGACCCGCTGAAAGGATGTTCACGGTGCCGTTGGTCTCGGCTCAGCGCACGGGACTCGTCGACCAGGTCATCGAGCAACTGCGCGACGCGGTGCGGCAGGGCGAGTGGGCGGTCGGGGAACGCATTCCCACCGAGTCCGAGCTCGCGTCCACCCTCGGCGTGGGACGCAACACCGTGAGGGAGGCCGTCCGCGCGCTCGCCCACAGTGGACTGCTGGAGGTCCGACAGGGCGACGGCACGTACGTCAGGGCGACCAACGAGGTGTCCGGCGCGTTGCGGAGGCTGTGTGGAGCCCGGCTGCGGGAGGCGCTACACGTACGGCGGGCCCTGGAGGTGGAGGCGGCCCGCCTGGCGGCGACCGAACGCACCCAGGACGAACTCGACACCCTCACCCGACTGCTCGACGAACGCGACGAACTGTGGTCGCGGGGCGACGTGGAAGCCTTCGCGCGGTGCGACGCCGAATTCCACCTCACGATGGTGGAGGCGGGCCACAACAATCTGCTCAGCGAGCTCTACCGGGGGCTGATGGAGCTGGTGGCGGCGAGCGTGGCGACCACCTCGGACACCACGTGCCACCGCGAACCGGTGAGACATCGCGACATCCTCGCCGCGATCGCCGACCGAGACCCGGAACGCGCGGCCCGGCACACCCAGGACTTCCTCGACGACCTCATCGCCGGTCACCTCGGCTGAATCACCGGCTGAACCGCCGCAACCGACGCGCCTCAGCCGGACAGCGTGTGCAGGCGCAGTGCCAGCTGGAGTTCCAGTGCCCGATCCGGCTGTTGCCAGTCGGCCCCCAGCAACGACGCGATGCGGTCGAGCCGCTGCGCCACCGTGTTGACGTGGACGTGCAGTTCGTCCTTGGCGCGCGTGAGATTGCCCCCACACGCGAAATACGCGCGCAACGTACGCAGTAACTCCGTTCCCCGCGCGGCGTCGTAGTCCAGCACCGGCCCGAGTGTGTTCCGCACGAACGACGCGACATCGGTGCGGTCACTCAACACCAGGCCCACGAAACCCAAATCGGGTGGTGCCGCGCCGTGTCCTGCCCGCCCCAGGGCGAGCAGGGCGCGCACGCAGCGCACCGACTCCTCGTAGGCCTTCGCCAGATCCGCGGGGCCGGCTGCGGGCCCGACCGCTCCGACGGTCACCGGACACCCCAGCAACGCCTTGAGTTCGGCGGCGGTCTTGCGGGCCAGCTCACCGGGGTCCGTGGCCTCGGCCAGCATCACCACCTGCTCCGAGTACACCCCCGCCAGCACGGCCCTGCGCGCGGCCAACGACGCCAACCGCGCCCGAGACACACCGTCGGCGTGCAAGGTGAGCACGACATGCGGCGCGGTGAGGTCCACCCCGAGCCTGCGCCCCCGGTCGAGCAGGGTCGCCGGGTCCCGTTCGGGCGCGTTCAACAGGTCGGCCATCAACTCGCCCCGGACCTTGTCCTCGGCCTCGGCGGCCGATCGCCGCAACAGCAACAGCAACGCCGTCACCACACTGGCCCGTTCGAACAGACGCCGGTCCGCGTCGTCGAGATCGGGACGGCCGGTGAGCGTGATGCTGCCCAACAGTTCGGGACCCGCCATCACCGCACAGACCCACGCGTCCCCCTCTGCGATGGCCTTCCCCGCCGACCGGGACGCGGAAAGCGCTCGGTTCAACGCCCGCGCCGACATCCGTGGCCGGGCGGCACCGGACCGTCCCAGTTCCGTGGCCTCGGCGTCGCGCACCACGATGTCGCCACCGAGCATCGACGCGACCGCCTCCGCCACCTCAGCCACGTCCGCACCGCCGAGCACCAGTTCGGTGAGACGGTCGTGGGCCTCCTGGGCTCGAGCGAGGCTTTCGTGATGGGCCTTGATCGTCGCGTTGGCGGCACCCAACTCCGCCAACGCGGCCGCGCTCTCCTCGATCAACCGTGCGTTGTCGATGGCGATGGCGGCATGGTCGGCGAACGACGACAACAACGCCACCTCGTCGGGGGAGAACGACCGAGGTCGCCGTTCCGAGGCGAACAGCACCCCGATCACCCGTTCCCCCAGGGACAGCGGAACCCCGAGGATGGCGATGAGGCCCTCGTCGTTCACCGCCCGGTCGATCGGTCCGGTGTGGACGAATCGTTCGTCGTTGGGGTAGTCGCGGGTGGCATAGGGGCGTTTCGTCTGTGCCACCAGTCCACCGAGACCTTCCCCGGCGCCGAGACGGAGCTGCTGGAATATCGCGGACGCCGAGCCGTCCGTGACCCGCATGTACGTGCTTCCGTCGTCGGAGTGGTCGTTGAGGGTGAGGTAGGAGACGTCCGCCCGGAGCAACATGCGGGCCCGGCGCACGATCGAACGCAGCACCGCGTCCAGGTCCCGCAGCCTGGCCAGGTCGCTCGCCGTGTCGAACAACGCGGTCAGCTCCGCCTCTCGCCGACTGTGGGCGTCGAGCGTGCGACGGATGTGCATGGCCAGCTGCCTGGTGGCGCTGTCCGCGGGCACCCGCGCGAGCTCCTCGCTGCTCGCGCCCGCGGACAGCAGCTCCAGCAATCGCCGAGCGGCCGCTTCGCCCTCGGCCTCATGCTCGGAACCTGTCTCGATCATTCCCTCATGCTGCCACCGACTCTGCGCGGTCGTGATCGGCAAGTGAGGTACCACGGGTCTCCTTTGCCACGTACACGGCGATGAACGTCACCACGCAGGTGACCGCCACGTAGATCGAGATCGGCAGGCTGCTGCCGTACGAGTCGAGCAGGGCCGTCGCGATCAGCGGCGCGATACCGCCGGCCGCGATCGAGGCGAGCTGGTACCCGATCGACGCACCGGAGTAACGGACCTTGGTGCCGAACAGCTCCGAGAAGAACGCCGCCTGTGGCCCGTACATGGCTCCGTGCAGGAACAGGCCGACGGACACGGCACCGATCGTCGACCACGAGGACGCGCCGTCCAGCATCGGGAAGAACACGAAGCTCCACACGAGCATGCTCACGGTCCCGAAGAGGTAGACGGTCCTCCGGCCGATGACGTCGGACAGCCAACCCCACATCGGGATCGTGATGAAGTGGACCGCCGAACCCACCAGCACCGCGTTGAGTCCCAGCGACTTCGGCAGGCCCAGGTGGGTCGTCAGGTACACGAGCACGAACGCCGTGATGACGTAGTAGGAGACGTTCTCGGCGAACCGGGCACCCATCGCGATGAGCACCTCGCGCCAGCTCTTCTTGAACACGCTGACGATCGGCGCCTTCTCGGGCGCGGGCTTGTCCCCGGCCTTCTTCACGGCCTCGATGAACACCGGCGATTCCTCGACGGCCATCCGGATCCACATGCCGATCAGCACCAGCAGACCGGACAGCAGGAAGGGGACGCGCCAGCCCCACGAGTTGAAGGCCTCATCGCTTTGCACCACCGCGAGGAACGCCAGCACCGCCGTGGCGAGCAGGTTGCCCGCGGGGACACCGGCCTGCGGCCACGAAGCCCAGAAGCCACGCCTGCGGTCATCACCGTGTTCCGAGACGATCAGTACCGCGCCGCCCCATTCACCGCCGACGGCGAAGCCCTGGACGAGCCGTAGCAGGACGAGCAACAACGGTGCCGCCACACCGATCGTGTGATAGGTCGGCAGCAGACCCATCGCGAAGGTCGCCCCACCCATCAGCAGCAGGCTGAGCACGAGCAGCTTCTTACGACCGATCTTGTCGCCGTAGTGGCCGAACACGAGCCCGCCGAGCGGCCGGGCGATGAACCCGACGGCCAACGTGGCGAAGGACAGCATCGTGCCGACGAGCGGATCGGTGTCGGGGAAGAACTGCGTGTTGAACACCAGCGCGGCGGCTGAGCTGTAGAGGAAGAAGTCGTACCACTCGACCGTGGTACCGATCATGCTGGCGCCTACGACCCGCTTGATCGATGTTCTGGAAGACGACATTTGACCACCACTTCGTTGTGCTGACAAAGAAGGACGAGAAGACGAGATATCGAAAGGCTTTAGGTGGCCGTCCAGCCACCGTCGAGCGGGATCGACGCGCCGGTGAGATAACCCGAGTCGTCCCCGCACAGCCACAGGACCAGGGCCGCCACCTCTTCGGGTTCGATGAGCCGCTTGACGGCGGTACGGCGGAGGAACACCTCGTCGAGGACCGCGTCGGTGGAGATCCCCCGCGATTCCGCCTGCGCCTCGACCTGGTTGGCGACGAGGTCGGTGCGAACGTAGCCGGGGTTGACGCAGTTGCTGGTGACACCGTGGGGAGCGCCTTCGATGGCGGCGACCTTGGACAGTCCCTCCAGGGCGTGCTTCGCCGCGACGTAGGCCGATTTGTGGGGGCTGGCGACCAGCCCGTGAACGCTGGAGATGTTGATGATGCGTCCCCACCCGCGTTCGTACATCGCGGGCAGGCAGTGGCGCATCAACAGAAACGGCGCCGTGACCATCAACTGCTGGAGGAACACGAACCGCTCGGGTGGGAACTCCTCGATGGGCGCGATGTGCTGCACGCCCGCGTTGTTGACGAGGATGTCCACGTCGCGAGGCAGCGACTCGATGGCGGCCGGATCGGTCAGATCAGCCACGTGTGCGACGGCGCCGTACGCGTCCGCCGCATCGTTGGCGGAGGCGCGATCGACATCGACGAGGTGCACCTTGGCCCCGGCTTCACGCAAAGCCGCGACACAGGCTCGGCCGATACCCTTCGCGCCTCCGGTGACGAGAGCTGTTCTCCCGGTCAGTGAGCTGGTCGACATGAGAGCCGACCGTAAAGCCGACCGGCCTTCTCAACCATGTGCGCACACCCCACAACCTCACAGGAGGATGTGTGCGGTCAGCACATCACTGAAGTGGAGGAATCATGGCAGAGTGAGGATCTCCGCGCCGGTTTCGGTCACGAGAATCGTGTGTTCGAACTGGGCCGTCCACTTCTTGTCCTTGGTGGTCACGGTCCAGCCGTCGTCCCAGACGTCGTAGTCGATCGTGCCGAGTGTGATCATCGGCTCGATGGTGAACGTCATGTTGGGTTGGATGACCGTGGTCACCGACGGCTCGTCGTAGTGCAACACCGTGGGGAAGGTGTGGAATCCCGGTCCGACACCGTGGCCGGTGAAGTCACGTACCACGCCGTAACCGAACCGCTTGGCGTACGACTCGATGACCCGGCCGATGACGTTGAGCTGCCGCCCGGGGCGCACGGCCTTGATCGCCCGCATGGTGGCCTCACGAGTGCGTTCCACCAGCAGGCGGACCTCCTCGGACACCTCGCCTGCGAAGAACGTCGCGTTGGTGTCGCCGTGGACGCCGTCGATGTAGGCGGTGACGTCGATGTTGCAGATGTCACCTTCCTGGATCACCGTCGAGTCGGGGATGCCGTGGCAGATCACCTCGTTCAGCGAGGTGCAGCACGACTTGGGGAACCCCCGATAGCCGAGGGGCGACGGGTAGGCACCGTGGTCGAGCAGGAACTCGTGCGCCACGCGATCGATGTCATCGGTGGTGTTGCCGGGCTTGACCGCCTTCCCACCCTCCTCCAGGGCTTGCGCGGCGATCCGGCAGGCCTTCCGCATGGCCTCGATGACCTCCGGTGATCGCACACCGTCACCGGTGTCGCGCTTCGGGGCCTTCTTGCCGACGTACTCGGGGCGCGCGATGGAGGAAGGGACAGGACGGGGCGGCGACTGTACGCCGGGTGTCAACGGTGCACGATCGGGCATAGCCCCAGCCTACGACCCGAGCCTCCCACCGATCCCTGCCCCGCTCCATTGGTTCGCGCCGGCACCACGTGGTGCTCCTCACCCACGGGCTCGAAACCTCGAAACGTCGTGCCGCCACCTCGCCTGCGTGCGGACGCGCACAGCGGCGACGGATCCGGGAACGGGAATCCTAGAGCAACACGGTCGCGTAACGTCCGACCTGCCGGAACCCCACCCGCCGATACGCGGCGAGCGCGGGTGTGTTGTAGGAGTTGACGTACAGACTCGCGATGCGACCGAGCCCCCGCACCAGCCGGTCGGACACGGCCGCGGTCCCCGCCGCTCCCAGTCCCCGGCCGCGATACCGCGGATGCACCCACACACCCTGGATCTGGCCCACGCTCTCGGACAACGCCCCGATCTCGGCCTTGAACACGACTTCGCCCTCCTCGAACCGGGCGAAGGCACGACCACTGGCGATCAACTCGGTCACCCTGGCGCGATAACCGGCCCCTCCGTCACCGAGCCGCGGGTCGATGCCCACCTCCTCGCGGAACATGGCCACGGCCGCGGGGAAATAGACGTCGATCTCGTCCGGCCGCACCGGACGCACCTCGGGGTCGGGCGTGATCGACGGCGCGGTGTCGAGAGCCATGAGTGGCTGGTCCGGCCGCACCTCCCGCGCGGGACCCCATTCACCCACGAGCTCGTCCCACAGCCCCAACACCTGGTCCGCGGGACCCACGAGGGACGAACACGTACGAGGCCTGCGCAACGCCCGATCGGCGAACGACCGCAACGCGGCGGCATTGCCCCGTAGGGGAATCATGTTGGGCCCGGCGAAGCACAGACCCTGGAGCCCACCCGCGCGGCGCCGCTCCGTCCCCCAGAGCTCACCGCCCAACCGCCATGGGTCGCAACCGGCCAGCTCCACCCGCGCGGACACCATGCAACTACCCACCGGGTCCGCCATGAGCACCGAACGGACCGCCGGGTAATCCTTATCGTCGAGCAGCCTCGCGCCGGCCAGCCGCAACACAAGAACAAGATTGCCAGATCAGGGGCCGCCGTGGGGACCGTCCGGAAGTGTCGAGAGCAGAAGTTTCGGATCAGGAGTTCACCGCCCCGGTTCGACCCGAACACCGGCTTCGACGTGATCGCCCCGGAGGGGAGACCGCACGCGCGCCGAGACACCCGGACATGGACGACCGGAGCGGAAAATCACATGCGTCGGGCGGACGCGTGCGCCACCGGAACGCCACCCGGGCGCACGCGTCCACCCCGTGCACGTGCCGATACGTCGTCGATGCGCCGGACACGCCGAACCGTACGGGAAGTGATGCGGCGCCGAGAGTCTCAGCTCACCGTGACGATGGGTTCCCCGTCGCCTTCGGTGTAGCCGTTCTCCTCGGCGATGCGCAGGGCCTCGGTGATGAGGGTCTCGACGATCTGGTGTTCGGGGACGGTCTTGATGACCTTCCCCTTCACGAAGATCTGTCCCTTGCCGTTGCCGGACGCCACCCCGAGGTCGGCCTCCCGCGCCTCGCCCGGGCCGTTCACGACGCATCCCATCACCGCGACCCGCAACGGCACTTCCAGCCCTTGCAAGCCCGCCGTGACCTCGTCGGCCAGTTTGTAGACGTCCACCTGTGCCCTGCCGCACGACGGGCAGGAGACGATCTCCAACTTGCGTGGACGGAGGTTCAGCGACTGCAGGATCTGGTGGCCGACCTTCACCTCCTCGATCGGAGGCGCCGACAACGACACGCGAATGGTGTCGCCGATGCCCTGCCGCAACAGCGCGCCGAACGCCACGGCCGACTTGATGGTGCCCTGGAACGCCGGACCCGCCTCGGTCACGCCGAGGTGCAGCGGGTAGTCGCATTCCTCGGCGAGGATCTCGTAGGCCCGCACCATCACGACCGGGTCGTGATGCTTCACCGAGATCTTCAGGTCGTGGAAGTCGTGCTCGGCGAACAGCGACGCCTCCCACAGTGCCGATTCGGCCAGCGCCTCCGGGGTGGCCTTACCGTGCTTGGCCATGATCCGGGGATCGAGCGAACCCGCGTTGACCCCGATCCGGATGGGCGTGCCGTGGTCCTTCGCCGCCTGCGCGATCTCGCCGACCTTGTCGTCGAACTTCTTGATGTTTCCGGGGTTGACACGCACCCCCGCACATCCGGCCTCGATGGCGGCGAACACGTACTTCGGCTGGAAGTGGATGTCGGCGATCACCGGGATCTTCGACTTCGCCGCGATGGCCGGCAATGCCTCCGCGTCGTCGGCGCTGGGGCAGGCCACTCGCACGATGTCGCATCCCGCGGCCGTCAACTCGGCGATCTGCTGCAGCGTGGCGTTGACATCGGCGGTCACCGTGGTGGTCATGGACTGCACGGAGATCGGGTGGTCGCTGCCGACCCCGACGGAGCCCACCTGGAGCTGTCGCGTCTTACGCCGTTCGGAGAGAACAGGGGGAGGAGCGGTGGGCAAACCCAGATCGACGGTCATCGAATCCTCTGCAATTTCGCTGGACTAGTGCTCCGGCGGCATCTGCCTGGCCTTGTCGCTGCCTCATCCACGATACGTGAACGAGACAGAACCGCGGACTGTGCGTTACCACTACTGTGGGACGAGTCGGATGGGATTCACGATGTCGGCCGTCACGGTGAGCAACACAATGGCACCACCGATGAGCACGAACACGGTCGTGACCGCGTTGAGCTTGGTGTAGTCGACGGGTCCTCCGGCCGCCTTACCGCGCAGTTTGCGGATCCAGTCGCGCACCCGTTCGTACCAGGTCACGGCGATGTGCCCGCCGTCGAGCGGTAGCAGTGGCAGCAGATTGAAGATGCCGACGAAGAAGTTCAGGCTGGCCAGCAGGAGGAAGAACACCTCCCACAAGCCGTGCTCCACGGCCTCACCACCGATCCGGCTGGCCCCGACCACACTCACAGGCGTCTCCGGGTCACGTTCCTCCCCGAGGATGGCCTCGATCACGGCCGGGATCTTCTCCGGGAACTCGAGCAGCCGTTCCCAGGTCATCACCAGCAGATCACCGGTGAACGCGGCGGAACCGCCGATCGCCTCCACCGGACCGTAGGTCAGCATCCCCGCCTGCGAGGCACCGATCGCTCCCACCCGCTCGGTGCCGCCCTCGCCGTCGGGTCGCTCCACCCGTGGCACGTCGACGGTGAGGGTCAGCGGCTCACCGTCCCGCAGGATGCGGAACTCCGTGGGACCCGAGGAACTCTGCACGGCGCTGAGCAACTCAGGCCACGTCTCGACGGGGGTGCCGTCGATCGCCGTCACCTCGTCGCCCGGCCGCAGCCCCGCCGACTTGGCGGGAGCCGGATCACCCGGTCGACAGGTCGGATCGTTCCACTCCTCCGCCGTCGTGGCACTGCGCACACAGTCGGAGACCGTGTTGATGACCGGCTTGGCGGCGAGGTTCGGCAGTCCCATCGTGACCGCCATGAGGTAGAGCACGATGAAGCCGAACACGAAGTGCGTGAACGACCCGGCCGCCAGTACCACGGTGCGTTTCCAGGTCTTGAACCGCCACATCGCGCGTGGGGCCTCGTCGGGGGTCACCTCGTCGAGCGCGGTCATCCCCGCGATGTCACAGAAGCCACCCAGTGGAAGCCACTTCAGGCCGTACTCGGTCTCACCCCTGCGGAATGAGAACACCGTCGGCCCGAAGCCCACGAAGTAGCGCCGCACCTTCATACCGAAGGACTTGGCCGCAACCATGTGCCCGGCCTCATGCAACGCGACGGAGACGCAGATGCCGAGCGCGAAGAGCACGACCCCCAGGATGTAGACGAGCACGCGCTACTTCCCTCCCGACATGATCGTGGTCGCACGGTCGCGCGCCCATTGTTCCGCAGCGAGGACATCGGCCAGGTCACGGGGCGGACGACGCCACTCGTCAGCTGCCTCGACGACCTCGGCAACAGTGTCCACGATGGACGTGAAGCTGGTGTTGTGTGCGAGGAACTCAGTGACGAGTCGCTCATTCGCCGCGTTGAACACGGCGGGTAGGCAGCCACCCTCGCTGCCGACGTGACGGGCGAGCTCCACGGCGGGGAAGGCCTCGTTGTCCACCGGTTCGAACGTCCAGGTGGCCGCCTCGTCCCAACGACACGGCGCGATGGCGTCCGGCACCCGATTCGGCCAGTGCAGGGCCAGCGCGATGGGCAGCCGCATGTCAGGCGGGCTGACCTGCGCCAACGTCGAGCCGTCCACGAACGTCACCATCGAGTGCACGATCGACTGCGGGTGCACCACCACGTCGATGCGCTCACACGGGATGTCGAACAGCAAGTGGGCCTCGATCAGCTCCAGGCCCTTGTTCACCAACGTCGCCGAGTTGATCGTGACGAGCTGCCCCATCGCCCAGGTCGGGTGGGCCAACGCGTCCTCGACGGTGACGTCGACCAACTGCTCCCGCGTGCGGCCCCGGAACGGGCCACCCGATGCGGTGAGCACCAGTCGACTGACCTCCTCGGCACGGCCACCGCGCAGCGCCTGCGCCAGTGCCGAGTGTTCCGAGTCCACCGGCACGATCTGCCCCGGGCGTGCCGCCGCCCGCACCAACGGGCCACCCGCGATCAGCGACTCCTTGTTGGGCAGCGCGAGCGTGGCACCGGTCTTGAGGGCCCGCAGCGTCGGCCCGAGTCCCTGCGAACCGGGCATGCCGTTGAGCACCACATCGGCGGGCACGGCGTCGATCAGCTCCTCCACGGCGTCCGGCCCGGCGAAGATGCGGGGCAACCGGAACTCGCCCCGGGCGTAACCCCGCTTCTGCGCCTCCGCGTACAGCGCCAGCTGCACGTCCTCCACGACCGTCGCCCGCGTGACCGCCACCGCCTCGACTTCGTGGGCGATCACCTGTTCGGCCAGTGCCTGCGGATCGGAGCCACCCGCGGCCAGACCGACCACGCGGAACAGGTCCCGGTTACGCCCGGTGACGTCGAGTGCCTGCGTGCCGATCGAGCCGGTGGAACCCAGCACCAGCACCGTCCGTGGAGAGCTCATGGTGACCATTGTCGCGGACGTCCCATGCCGCCCTGGCGGGAGGCGTGTGGGATCATCGAGCTACACGAGGAAGCGCGTAGTGGGCGCAGGTGAGGAGTGATCGTGGCAGGCAAGGCTGTCGAGAAGCGCACCGGTACGGAGGTCGACCCGAGGGACGAGCCGTCGGCCGAGTGGGGCTGGCACGGCTCCTTCCCCAAGGCCACGCGAGCCGGTGCCCTCGTTGCGGGCATTCTCATGTTCGTCATGCTCTACGGCAACCACCAGAACCGCACCGAGGACATCGTCCTCATCGTCATCGGCGCCACCCTCATCCTGGGCGTGCTGTTCGACATCAGGCGTAGCCGTACCGCCTGGCGTAGGTAGGCCGAAACGGGACTCCACCGCCATACCGTCCTGAGCGCGTCTGCGGTGTCCCGAGGTGTCCCGGCACCCTTCGGCGCCTTGGCGACCCCGAACGGTCTCGAACGTCCCGTCTCCGACCTCGGCGCACGACGTGGCGACCGGCTGTCGGAAGTGAATGGGGCGCGAACACCCGGCGCCCCGAGGCCGGCCCCTGAGAACACGTTCGGACCGGTTTGCAGTCGACGGGCTCGGAAGAGTCGAAAGGCTTGCGGTGGGGTCCCCCGGCTTCTCACCGTCTCCACCCGATCGTCGGCGACCCTGCTCGCCACGGTCTCGGCTTAGAACCGCCGGTCATCCCTCGGCCGCGAGCTGGCCACAGGCCGCCGCGATCTCCTGGCCACGGGTGTCCCGCACCGTGCAGGCCACCCCACCGGCGTTGACCCTACGCACGAACTCCCGCTCCACGGGCTTCGGGCTCGCGTCCCACTTACTCCCCGGCGTGGGGTTCAGCGGAATGACGTTGACGTGCACGAGCTGACCGAGGTGCTCCCGCAGCCGCTTCGCCAACAGGTCCGCACGCCACGGCTGGTCGTTGATGTCACGGATCAACGCGTACTCGATCGACACCCGCCGCCCGGTCCGATCCGCGTAGTAGCGGGCCGCCCGCAGAACCTCGTCGACGGTCCAGCGGTTGTTCACCGGAACGAGTTCGTCGCGCAACTCGTCGTCCGGCGTGTGCAGTGACACCGCCAACCGCACCTGCAGACCCTCATCGGCCAACTTCCTGATGGCCGGAGCCAACCCCACGGTGGACACCGTCACCGAACGCTGTGAGATCCCCAGACCGGCGGGAGGGGGGTCCGTGATCCGCCGCACCGCGGCCAACACCCGCTTGTAATTGGCCAGCGGTTCCCCCATCCCCATGAACACGATGTTCGACAGCCTGCCCGGCTTCGGAGCGCCGTCCGGCCCCGGCATCAGCCCGTCCCGCATCACCGCCGCAGCGGCCCGCACCTGGTCGACGATCTCGGCGGTCGAGAGGTTACGGGTCAGACCGCCCTGGCCCGTGGCGCAGAACGGACACGCCATGCCACAACCGGCCTGACTCGAGATGCACAACGTCGCGCGGTCCGGATAGCGCATGAGGACGCTTTCCACCAGGGTGCCGTCGTGAGCGCGCCACAGCGTCTTACGCGTGCTACCCCCGTCGCAATCCACGGCGCGTACTTGCGTCAACAGCGGCGGCATCAGCTCGTCCACCAGCCGTCGGCGCGACGCCGCCGGGATGTCGGTCATCGCCTCCGGGTCCACCGTCAGTCGCGAGAAGTAGTGGTGTGAAAGCTGTTTGGCGCGGAAAGGCTTCTCCCCCAGCGCGACCACGGCCTCCGCCCGTTCGGCCACGGTGAGGTCGGCGAGATGCCGCCGGGGCAGTCCACGGCGGGGAGCGTCGAAAACCAGAGGCAATGCAGTCATGACCCTGCCAGTGTCCCACGCCCGACCGAAGACTCCGACGGCCGGAGGAGGTCGACCGGTTTGCGTCGCACGAGAACGCGATAACCGACCGGCAGGTCCAGACTGCCGGGCCGATGCCGATTCAGCCGAAGCACCTCGACCACGGCTCGGGCCGCCACCCTCGGGCTGAACTCGATCCGCAGAATGGCCTCCATGGTCCTCCGGTCGGGAAACGACCACCGCGTCACGAGCCGTCGGCACGTGAAACCCTCCGCCGCGAAGAACGCGTCCACCTCGGCGGGTCTGTACCGAGGGAGATCGGCGAGCATCCAGTCACCGTACGGGGCGACCCGCGTGTCGAGGTCGACGATCACGAGCGCCCCTCCCGGACGCAATACGCGGTCGGCTTCCCGTAACCCCGCCTCACATCCGGGTCCGAAGAAGTACGCCGTCCGCGCGTGGACGACATCGGCGGAGCCGTCCGACAACGGTAACCGCTGCGCAGTCCCCCGGAGGACCGTGACCGAAGGAAGTCCGACCACCCGTTCCCGGGCTCGACGGACCAGCGGTGGATGCGGTTCGACGCCGACGACCGACTGGGCCGTGGCAGCGAAACGTGGCAGGTGGAACCCGGCTCCACACCCGACGTCGACGACGTCCGCACCGTTCCAGGGAGCCACGGAACCGAGATAACCCCAAATCACGTCGTCGACGTCTTGTGCCCGGTTCTCACGTTCGTAGACGTCCGCGTGATACCAGATGTTGGGGCTTGGCACTACCTCCGTGCGGCGGCCAAAGATTCTCACGATTACAGCCTAAACGGACGCAGGGACGTCTACGATGATCTCCCGTTCTCGAGGAGGTGCCCCATGTTCCTGCCCACCGCCGACACCGCCTCGGGCGCTCCGCCCGGAACACCGTGCTGGGTCGATTTGGCCACGCTGGACACCTCGATGGCCTGCGAATTCTACGGCTCCCTGTTCAACTGGGAATTCCACAGCAAGAACGACCCGGTCGGGGGCGACGGCCGCTACATCATCGCCTTACGGGACAACGTCCAGGTCGCAGGCCTCTACCATCCCTCCGCAGGCAATCCGACCGGCTGGTCGCTTCACCTCCGCGTGGCCGGGGCCGTCAACACGGTGCAGTGGGTGGAGCATCTCGGCGGGTCGGTCCGGCTCGGCCCCCTCGAAATCCCGGAAAGAGGCGTGCTGCTGCACGTGACCGACCCCAGCGGCGCTCCCGTGGTGCTCTGGCAACCACCGTCCGGTTGGATCTTCGGCGCGCACCTGCCAGGGATGTTCTGCGGCGCGGACCTCAACACGTACGACGGGTCGGCGGCCGACGAGTTCTACTCCAAGCTCTTCGGCTACACCAGCGAGCAGATCGGCGGCGACGGCATCGATTACGCGGAATGGCGCATCGGCTACGAGCGTGTGCTCTACCGATGTGTCATGGACGAGCATTCCGAACCCGCTTCGCCCCACTGGCTCGTGTACTTCGAGGTCGACCCCGACGTGGGCACCGACGCGCTCGCCGAGACAGCGCACAAGTTAGGTGGCGGAGTGCTCGTGGAGCCCTACGACACGACGTTCGGACGCACCGCCTTGCTCACCGACCCGGGCGGGGCACCGTTCGCGGTGATCGACCACTCCCGCCCGGTCGATCTTGGAGTCGGTCGCGCCGAGGTCGACGATCCGCACGACGACTGATCTGCTACACGGGTACGAACGCGCTCAGCAGCAGCCACGACACGACTGCCGACGGCAGCAGGGAGTCCAGACGGTCCATGAGCCCACCGTGCCCCGGCAGGGTGTTGCCCATGTCCTTGATCCCAAGATCACGTTTGAGCAGTGACTCCATGAGATCACCGAGCGTGGCCGAGAGCACGACAGCCGCGCCGAAGAGGATGCCCTCCCACACGTGACCGTCGAGCAACAACGTCACCGACAACGCCCCACCGATGACTCCGGCGGACAGCGAACCCGCGAAGCCCTCCCACGTCTTCTTGGGACTGATCTTCGGTGCCATCGGATGTCTGCCGCGCAACACCCCGGCCACGTAGCCGCCGGTGTCGCACGCCACGACCACGATCATGAACGACAGAACCCTGCCGACCCCGTCCTCGGGCAACACCAGCATCGCGGCGAACGACGCGAACAACGGCAGATAGGCCGCCGCGAACACCGAGGCGCTCACATCGCGCAGATAGCCGTCCGCGCCCGAGGGCAGGCGCCACAGCAGACATCCGATCACGGTCACGACGAACGCCGTCACCGCGCCCTGCTGCCCGAACGGCCACGTCAACCAGATCATGGCCTGGCCACCGACGAGCACGGGAACCAGCGAGACCCTGATACCCGCCGCCCGCCGGAACGCGGCCGCCAGCTCGACGGTGCCGACCACGATCGCCGCCGCGATGATCCCGAGGAACAGGTAGCGGACGGTGAATAAGGACCCCAGGATCGCTGCCCCCAGCGCGACCCCGACAGCGATGGCCGCAGGAAGATTACGTCCCGCTCTGGATGTCTTCCCGCTGAGTTTCGCCGACCCGTCGGGTTCCGCCGCGCTCTCGCGCTCCCCCTGGTGGTCGCTCACTGTTGTCATCAGACCTCGAGGAGCTCGGCTTCCTTGTTCTTGACGAGCTCGTCGACCTGATGGACATAGCGGTCCGTCAGGTTCTGCAGCTCCTTCTCGGCGCGGGCGACCTCGTCCTCGCCGGCCTCACCGTCCTTGGCGATCCGGTCGAGCTCCTCCTTGGCCTTGCGCCGGATGCCGCGAATGGAGATCCGAGCCTCCTCACCCTTCCCCTTGGCGATCTTGACCATCTCCTTGCGACGTTCCTCGGTGAGCTGAGGAATCACCACACGGATGATGCTGCCGTCGTTGGTCGGGTTCACACCGAGGTCGGACTCCCTGATCGCCTTCTCGATATTCGCGAGCTGCGAACCGTCGTAAGGCTTGATGATGGCCATCCTGGCCTCGGGAATGTTGACGCTCGCGAGCTGGTTGAGCGGCGTCGGCGCTCCGTAATACTCCACAACGATGCGTGAGAACATCGCGGGAGTAGCCCTACCGGTGCGTACCGACGCCAGTTCCTCCTTGGCGAAGGAGACCGCTTTTTCCATTTTTTCTTCGGCATCGAAGAGGGTCTCGTCGATCACGGCTACTCCAGATGTGTTGGTGTACTGACCAATGTGCCGATCCTCTCACCATTCACCGCACGAGCAATGTTGCCCTCGGTGAGCAGGTTGAACACGATGATCGGCATGTTGTTGTCCATGCACAGGCTGAAGGCCGTGGCATCGGCGACCTTAAGACCCCGCTCCAGAACATCGCGATGAGCGATTTCGTCGAACAATTTCGCGCCAGGGTCCGTGCGTGGATCAGCAGAGTAAACGCCGTCGACGGCCTTCGCCATCAACACCACGTCACAACCGATTTCCAACGCCCGCTGGGCGGCGGCGGTGTCGGTCGAGAAGTACGGCATCCCGGTACCCGCACCGAAGATCACGACCCGCCCCTTCTCCAGGTGGCGCTCGGCACGGCGCGGGATGTAGGGTTCGGCGACCTGTCCCATCGTGATCGCCGTCTGCACCCGAGTGGGCACGCCTTCCTTCTCCAGGAAGTCCTGCAGCGCCAGCGAGTTCATGACTGTGCCCAGCATGGCCATGTAGTCCGCCCGATCACGGTCCAGGCCACGCTGTGACAACTCGGCGCCGCGGAAGAAGTTGCCACCCCCGATGACCACAGCCACCTGCACGCCGTTACGGACGACGTCGGCGATCTGCGCCGCCACCGAATGCACTACATCGGGGTCGACTCCGACGGAACCACCGCCGAACATCTCCCCACCCAATTTGAGCAGCACTCTCCGGTAACCGCGCTTTGACCTGACTGTGCCGTCCTCCCCGTTCATTTCGCCTCCGCCCGCTCTAGTGCTGGGGTGTGCTGCGCTTTTCACAACTGTGCCCCGCCTCCTGAACGAACTGGCGGGAGACGGGGCACAGTCGCCTACTTCACACAGGCCTACGCCTGGCCGACCTCGAAACGCGCGAACCGGGTGATGGTCACACCCGCCTCGTCGAGCAGCTGCTTCACCGTCTTCTTGCTGTCCGTGACGGACGGCTGCTCCAGCAGCACGACATCCTTGAAGAACGCGTTGACCTTGCCCTCGACGATCTTCGCGATGGCCTGCTCCGGCTTGCCCTCGTCCCGAGCGGTCTGCTCGGCGATGCGCCGCTCGTTCTCGACGACGTCGGCGGGCACGTCATCACGGGTCAGGTACTTCGGCTTCAGCGCCGCCACCTGCAGCGCGGCGTTGTGGGCCGCCTCCTCGTTGTCGCCCGTGTACTCGACGAGCACACCGACCGCCGGAGGCAGTCCGGCACCACGACGGTGCAGGTAGGTGTTGACCTTCCCGTCGAAGGCCGCCACACGGCGCAGCTCCAGCTTCTCGCCGATCTTGGCGGAGAGCTCCTGGATCGCGTCGGCGACGGTCTTGCCGTCCTCCAGTTCGGCGTTTTTGAGCTGCTCCACGTCGCTGCTGCGCAGCTTCTTCGCGGCCTCGACGATCTTGTCGGCCAGCGCGCCGAACTCCTCGTTCTTGGCGACGAAGTCGGTCTCGGAGTTCAGCTCGATCAACACGCCGCCGTCACCGGCGACGAGGCCCTCGGCGGTCGCGCGCTCAGCACGCTTGCCGACGTCCTTGGCGCCCTTGATCCGCAAGTACTCGACGGCCTTGTCGAAGTCGCCGCCGTTCTCCTCCAAGGCCTTCTTGCAGTCCATCATGCCCGAGCCGGTGAGCTCGCGGAGGCGCTTGACGTCTGCCGCGGTGTAATTCGCCATCGTGCGTTGTCCGTTCCTTATGTGCGGTGCGCGGGAAAATGGTCAGGAAGCAGATGTCTGTTCGCTCGACTGCCCGGAAGCGGTGGCGTCGGAGCCGGCGAGCAGCTCCTGCTCCCACTCAGGAAGCGGCTGGTCGGACGCTGCACCGGCCTCGGGCTTGTCCTCGCCCTCGGCAGCCGCACGGTTACGGCCGGCACGTGCCATCAGACCCGCGGCCGCGGCCTCGGCGACGACCTTGGTCAGCAGAGCGGCCGAACGAATGGCATCGTCGTTACCGGGGATCGGGTAGTCCACCTCGTCGGGATCGCAGTTGGTGTCGAGGATCGCGACGATCGGGATGTTGAGCTTACGCGCCTCGTTGACGGCGATGTGCTCCTTCTTGGTGTCCACGATCCACACGGCGCTGGGCACCTTCGACATGTCGCGGATACCGCCGAGGGTCCGCTCCAGCTTGTCCTTCTCCCGCGTGAGCGTGAGGATCTCGCGCTTGGTCAGGCCCTGGAAGCCGCCGGTCTGCTCCTGCGCCTCCAGCTCCTTGAGCCGCTGCAGACGCTTGTGCACGGTCTGGAAGTTGGTCAGCATCCCACCCAGCCAACGCTGGTTGACGTAGGGCATGCCGACCCGCCCCGCCTCGGTGGCGATGGCTTCCTGCGCCTGCTTCTTCGTGCCGACGAACAGGATGGTGCCCCCGTGGGCGACCGTCTCCTTGACGAACTCGAAGGCGCGGTCGATGTAGGACAGCGTCTGCTGCAGGTCGATGATGTAGATGCCGTTGCGCTCGGTGAGGATGTAGCGCTTCATCTTCGGATTCCAGCGGCGGGTCTGGTGCCCGAAGTGCACGCCGGAATCGAGCAACTGCTTCATGGTGACGACGGCCATGGCCGGATTCGCACCTCTTCTGTGTTGAGCGTGCCGTCGAGGCACGCGTGGCCGGTTGTCGCGGAGAATCGGGTGACCCTCCGCCCTGGTGCCGCGCGGGCACTCGGACTCCACGGACCCACCGCCCGGGGAGACCGCCGAGCACCCTGTCCCGCGTCGTCGCCCGGTTCGACCACCGGCCGATGTCGCGGAACGCGCGCGTGCACGCGAAGTCAGCCTGTGACAGCACAGACTGCGGGGACCAGTGTACGACGCCGAGTGGTCGGCCTTCGACTCGGCGGCAGGTTGTCCACAGGCTGGATCATGACGTCCACAAACTGGATCGTCGTCGACCGATTTCGCGGTGCTCGAACGCCAGTTGTCCACAGGACGGAAAAACGGGCTTCCCTCAAGTCCGACGCACCAACCACGCTGACCTTCATGCCAGCTCTCTTCCCCCGGAACGAAGCGGGAACACCCCGTACGGCACTCATCGCCACATTGGTGAGTGTCGGCCTCCTGGCGACGGCGTTGGCGGCGCCAGGAGGCCTTACCGAGCTCGTCACACCGGGACCCGCCCATGCGTACGGGGCCCCGAACGGCGCGAACGGTGCTGCGCTGCCCGCCGAACGCGTGCCCGACCGCACCACCGAAGCGCCGCGGTTCTCCTGGCCGTTGTCCGGGGAACCGGACGTGGTCCGGCTCTTCCACCGTCCGTCGAGCACGTATGGGCCCGGACATCGCGGGGTCGACCTGGCAGCCACACCGGGACAGGACGTGTTGGCCTCCGCCGAGGGAGTTGTCATCTTCGCAGGTCGCGTGGCCGGGCGCGGTGTCGTCTCGATCCGTCACAACGATGGCTTACGGACGACGTACGAACCCGTGCGGTGGTCGGTGTCGCCCGGACAGCGAGTTCGCCGTGGCCAGGTCATCGGCACGGTCGCACCCGGGCACGACGGCTGCCCGGTCGAGGCGTGCCTGCACTGGGGTGTACGACGCGACGGCACCGCGAACACCGACTACCTCGACCCATTGCGACTCGTCCTGCCTGCCGCCCCGTTACGGCTCAAGCCGTGGGAGGGAGTGGTCGCGCATTCGTGACGCGTGACGTACTCCCTCGACCTTCCCCGGGCATTCAGGAATTGGCGTTCTCGACGAGCTTGGCCCGAAGTCGCAACACAGCGCGCGTGTGAAGCTGGCTGACCCGCGATTCGGTGACCCCCAGCACCTTGCCGATCTCGGCCAACGTCAGGTTCTCGAAGTAATAGAGGCTGACCACGATGCGGTCACGCTCGTTGAGCTGCGCGATCGCCTCGGCGAGCTGCCTGCGGTTGTCTTGGTCGACCAGCACGGCGGCCGGGTCGACAGCACCATCGTCGGGCAGGGTGTCGGCGGGTGAGCCCGTGCCGTTGCCGTTGTCCTTGCTCGCCCCCATGAGGTCGTCGAGCGCGAGCACGCTCGTCAACCGCAGCTGGCCGTACAGGTCCCGCAATTCCCGCAGCGTGATCCCCAACTCCGCGGCGACTTCCGCGTCGGTCGGGGTCCGGCGCAGACGCGCGCCCAAGCGTTCGTGAGCGCGTTCGATCTCACGGGCCCTACTCCGCACGGCCCTGGGCACCCAGTCCTGGGAACGTAGATCGTCGAGGATGGCACCACGGATACGCTGCATGGCGTACGTCTCGAACCGCAGGCCACGGTCGGGGTCGAACTTCTCGATGGCGTCGACCAGGCCGAAGATGCCCGACTGGATCAGGTCGGCGACATCGATGTGTGTGGGTAGTCCCGTTCCCACTCGACCCGCCACGTACTTGACGAGCGGGGCATAGTGCAGCACGAGGCGGTCACGGACGCGCTGGCTCGGCGAGCGTACGAATTCCTTCCACAGGGCCTGGATGGCCGAATCGGCGGTGTTTGCCTCATCAGCGCCCGTCTTGTCACCGGTGGCCGGCACCTTGTCACCGGTGGCCGTCACCGCATCCGGCTGGAGGGCGGGTTCCGGCTCTTCGGTGGTCGACACGCTCATGACCTGCCCGCTTCCTTGCCCATGCTGCGGCAGAGCCGCTGCGGCCACCTCGGCGCTGGCGGCCTCACTGGGCACGGGGGTGGGTCTGGTCATGGATCGCCTTCAGCCGCTCGACTGTCACGTGAGTGTAGAGCTGCGTCGTCGCCAGCGTAGCGTGACCGAGTAGCTCCTGGACGCTACGAAGGTCAGCTCCGCCGTCGAGCATGTGCGTGGCCGCGGAGTGCCGAAGTCCGTGGGGGCCGATATCGGCGGCGCCCGGCACCGCCGCTACCGCGTCGTGCACGACACGACGTACCGTTCGCGGGTCCACCCGCTTTCCTCGGGCACCGAGGAAAAGAGCTGCACCGGAGTCGGCGGTGGCCACTTCCGGACGACCCTGCCGCAGCCATAGCCGAAGCGCGCGCTCCGAAGGCAGGCCGAACGGCACCATTCGTTGTTTCCTCCCCTTTCCCAGGACGCGGACGACCCGGCGGTCGAAGTCGACGTCATCTATGTCGAGTCCACACAGTTCTGAGATTCGCACACCTGTGGCGTACAGCAACTCGATCAGGGCGTGATCACGCAAAGCAACGGGGTGACCTGTCGCGGTTCCGGCCTCGCTGACACGCATGAGTTCGGTGGCTTCGTCCATGCGCAATACGCCGGGAAGTCGACGGTGCGGGCGAGGAGAGGCCAAGCGAATGCCCGGATCGGACGGTAACAGTCCACGCCGGTACGCCCATGCCGTGAACGTCCTGGCCGACGCCACTCGGCGGGCCACGGTAGCGCGGCTGCAACCCGCTTCGTGTTGCCGCGCCAGCCATGCCCTGAGCACGCCGACGTGAAGCCCGTTCACACCGTCCGAGTGTTCACCGTCCGGGTGTTCCTCGTGGGCGCTCGGCCCGTCGGCCCCGTCCTCGTTCACTCCGTGGAGGAACGCCAGCAAGGACACCACGTCACCGACATAGGCACGCGTGGTGTGCTGCGACAGCATGCGCTCATCACGCAGGTGGTCCTCGTAGTCGGCCACGATCTCCGCCGCCTGCGGCGGAAGGGCGGCACGCAGCCGCGCCACAATGGAACGCGTCCCACGATGAGGACCCGTTGTCGTCATGCCATGACGCTGCGCCGCCGCGCTCGCCTAGTCAAGCATCGCCACGCGCGGGACCCAGATCGTGATCGTCATCCCCTCGCCGAGCCGGCGCGCTCCGACCGTCTCCGCCATCCGATGTCGCACCGCTGCACCAGTCCGTCGAACTCCAGGGCTGGTAGCAACGCCCGTACCCGCGAAAGCTCCACCCCCGACTCCACGGCGACCTCCTCGGCCGAACGGCCACCACGAGCGGGCAGAGCTTCGAACACACGTAGCGCTTCCGGCTCCAGGCCATCGGTGTGGCGCCGCGGTCCGTCACCTGGCTCGGTGAGCCCACTGCCCACCTTGCCGACGCTTTCGACGACGTCGGCGACGGAGGTGACCAGCGTGGCCTGGGAATCACGAATCAGGCGATGACACCCCACCGACAACGCCGATCCCACAGGCCCTGGCACCGCCATGACCACCTTGCCGAGCGTTCCCGCCGTGGTGGCCGTGTTCCGAGCTCCACTGCGACGGCCGGCCTCGACCACGACGGTGCCCGCCGACAAGGCGGCGATGAGCCGATTACGGACCAGGAAGCGATGGCGTGCCGGCTGTGTGCCGGGCGGATACTCCGACACCACGGCGCCACGTCGTGCCACTCGATTGAGCAGTCCCACATGCCCCGCCGGGTAGCCCACGTCGAGGCCACAGCCGAGCACGGCGACGGTGACCCCCTCGGCCGCGAGCGTCCCACGATGAGCCGCACCGTCGATGCCGTAGGCGGCCCCGGACACGACGGTCATTCCCGACTGGGTGAGCTCGTAAGCGAATTCGGCCGCCGTGTGTTCGCCGTAGTCTGTGGCCGCCCGCGCACCGACGATCGCGACGGCCGGATCGAGCGCGTCGTCGAGTGATATCGGACCACGGACCCACAGTCCCAACGGCGGGGCCATGCCCGTGACCCCACGTCCGTTCGCGACCTCGAGAGACAGCAACGGCCATGCGGGCCATTCGGCATCCTCTGGGATCACCAATCGAGCACCGTGTTCCGCTGCGCTGTCCAGGTCTCGCTCGGCTCTGTCGAGTCCCCGGCGTGCGGCCGTCTCGGCGGCCACTGCCTCGGGTACGGCCGCCTCACGCACCCGTCTCGCCGCTTCGATCGGACCGTGCTCGGCGACGAACCGATGCAGTGCGGGCGCGGGCGGTTCGGCGACTCGAAGCAAGTAGGCCCGGGCAAGACGCTTCGCATCGGTCATCACGCCGCCCTTCGTTCGCGGAATTCGAGAGCGGCGGCGACGTGATCGCCATCGGGCTGGGACGCTCCGGCGAGGTCGGCCAACGTCCAGGCGACACGGAGGCAACGGTCGGCGCCTCTGGCCGTAGGCCGGGTACGGCGGCGTTGACACGCCATCCGTAGTCGGCCCAACGTGCGGCCGCGCGCTCCCGCGCCGCCACAACACGCTGCCGCACCCGCTCGGTGGACTCGGGTCGCTGTAGGTCGGAGACCCGCATAGCGGTGACCGGACGCATGCGGACCCGCAAGTCCACTCGGTCGAGCAAAGGCCCCGACAGTCTGCTCAGGTATCGGCGTCGCGCAGCCGGGGTACAGGTGCATTCCGTTTCCCGAGGCGGCGCACACGGACAGGGATTGCTCGCAAGGACCAATTGGAACGAGGCCGGATACCGCACGACGCCTTTGACCCGAGCAAGACGGATCTCCCCCTCTTCGAGCACCGTGCGCAGGGCCTCCAACCGGTCCGACCCGAGCTCCGCGGCTTCGTCGAGGAACAGAACCCCACGATGGGCTTTGCTGATGGCCCCCGGAGCCGCGAGTCCGTTACCGCCCCCGACGAACGCTGCCGGCGAGATCGAGTGATGAGGCGCGACGAACGGCGGCACACAGGTGGGTGGCTCCGACCGGGGCAACGAACCATCCACCGATCGGATGGCCGCCACCTCCAGTGCTTCGTCCTTGGACAACGGTGGGAGCAACCCTGGCAGACGAGTGGCGAGCATGGTTTTGCCGACACCGGGTGGCCCGGTGAGGAGCAAGTGATGTCCCCCCGCAGCGGCCACCTCCAAGGCCCACCGCGCCTCCGGCTGCCCCACCACGTCGGTCAGATCGGGAACATTCCGAATGTCTATCGGCTCGGCCGGATCAGGGCGGCACAACTCCGACTCCCCACGCAACCAGCCGACGACGTCGACCAGGCTGGCGGCGCCGAACACCTCGACCCCCTCGACGAGCGCCGCCTCCGGCACCGAACCGACGGGAACGACAGCACGCCGGTAACCGACGCGGCGTGCCGCCAGGAGGGCCGGCAACACCCCGGGAACACTACGGAGACGACCGTCCAGCGCCAATTCCCCGAGTAAGACCGTGCCACCGAGTTTGTCCGCGGGCACGGACGCCGAAGCCGCGAGCACAGCCACCGCGATACCGAGGTCGTACGACGAACCGACCTTGGGCAGGTTCGCGGGGAAAAGCCCCAGGGTGACCTTGGTGTCGGGCCAGGTCTGGCGGCTGTTCCGAACGGCGGCCCGGACTCTGTCCTTGGCCTCACGTAACCCGGGATCGGGCAGTCCCACGAGTTTGGTGCCGGGCATGCCGGCACCGATATCCGCCTCGATCTCGACCAGCCGTCCTTCGATGCCGAGCAAGGCGATCGACCAGGTTCGAGCCAGCGCCATCTCAGAACGCCCCCACGACATGCCGGAGCCGCGGTGGCTCTTTCGGAGAGCACTCGATGGCGATCACGTCGAAACGCAACGGGCACCATGCCACCCGTCGACTCGCCAACCAGCGCAAGGTCAACCTGCGGATGCGGTTGCGCTTGTCCTGGGTGACGGCTTCCGTCGGAATCCCGTAACCACGCCCGGACCGGGTCTTCACCTCACACACGACGAGTGTCCGGCCGTCGGTGGCGAGGATGTCCAGCTCTCCCTCGCGACACCGCCAGTTACGTTCCAGGATCACCAGGCCCTGTCGCCGGAGATGCTCGACGGCCAGGTCCTCACCACGTCGTCCCAGAGCGACTCGCGATTCCCCCTTCTCATCCGGGACGCTCACAGTGCTTACAGCATTGACGGCGCTCACGCACCCCACCCCCGATGTTCTCCCTCACTGGTGCACCCTCACGCTGCCAGCACGAACATCGGGACAACAGGTCACGAGCACGGACCTGTGGACAGCCGACCCCCTGTGGACAACTTGCCGTAGCGTCACGCGCGGTAAAGCTCGATGTGCTAACCGACCCCGGCAACAGCACTGTCCCCGCCACCGTGGCGTGGCGGGGACAGTGCTGAAATCAGGCGCTGAAGTCAGGCGCTGAAGGGGCCGTCGTCGGGCAGACGCAACTCCGGCTTGTCGAGCTCCTCCACGTTGACGTCCTTGAAGGTGATCACCCGAACGTTCTTGACGAAGCGCGCCGGGCGATACATGTCCCACACCCAGGCGTCGGACATCCTCACCTCGAAATACACGTCGCCACCACCGTCACGTACCTGCACGTCCACGGCATTGGCCAGGTAGAAGCGCCGCTCCGTCTCCACGACGTACGAGAACTGCCCGACGATGTCGCGGTACTCGCGGTACAGCGACAGCTCCATCTCGGTCTCGTATTTCTCGAGATCCTCTGCGCTCATGAAACTCGAGCTCCTCCTCGCGCGCCTTGCAATTCGTCGTCGGCAGAAGCTCCATTCTCCCTCATTACCGGTGTACCGGCACCCGCCGCCGCGACGACATGCGTACCAGTGGCGACCTCCGCCCGCAACGCGGCAGCGCTGAGCAGGACCCGCCGGGGCGGATGCAAGCCGTGCGCGGCCGCCGCGGAAGCCACGTTCGCGAACGACCAGCGATGCGCCTCACAAGGTCCGTGCTCGGCCAGCGCCGTGCGGTGCTCGACGGTCGTGTACCCCTTGTGCACCTCGAAGCCGTACACCGGGTACTCGGCATGCAGTCCCACCATGATCCGGTCCCTGGTCACCTTCGCGAGCACCGAGGCCGCCGCGACACACGCCACCGCACGATCGCCTTTCAACACCGGAACACTCGGCGCGGGCAGTCCCGGCACGCGGAAACCGTCGAGCAACACGTAGCCCGGCCGCTGCGACAACGCCGCGACCGCCCGCCGCATCCCTTCGATGTTCGCGGTGTGGACACCCTGCACGTCGATCTCGGCGGGTGGGATCACCACGATCGAGTAATCCAACGCCCGCCGCAGGATCCGCTCGTACACGCGGTCCCGCGCCAATGGCGTGAGCGACTTGGAATCCGCAAGTTCAGGCAGCTTCGCCCCGTCCCCGGGACGCAACACACACGCGGCCACCACGAGCGGGCCGGCACAGGCTCCTCGACCGGCCTCGTCGACGCCGACCACGGGCCCCAGCCCCCGCCGGTCCAAGGCCGCTTGCAACGCCCACGAGATGTCGCCACGGATAACGGCACGAGGTGGGCGAAGGAGGCCCACACCGTCAGCGCTCACTGCGCTACCGCTCCCGTCCGACCAACCTCGTCACTGCCCGGCGCACTCCCGCGCCGATCTTCCGCCCCACGAAGAGCGTGGGCCAAGCCGCCAGGATACCCGCCGCCAAAGGTAGTCCCTGCTGCCATGCCGGCGCGTTCATCGCCGAGACCGGCTCGGCGTGCACCTGCGGGTTGTAGTCGCTCACCACGCCCCAACGGGACGGAGGCAGCACGATGAACCGCGCCTTGCCGATGATGTTTTCCTCGGGGACGACACCGCGTTCACCACCGCCGCCCTGGTAGCGGGAGTCGGATGAGTTGTTGCGGTTGTCCCCCATCACCCAGACGGTCCCCTCCGGCACGGTCACGGGACCGAACTCACGTTGCTCGCGCTCGCCGCCCTGCCAGTAGATGTACGGCTCGTGCAGCGGTTTGCCGTCGACCACGACCCGGTTCTCCTCGTCGCAGCATTCGACGGTCTGCCCACCGACGGCGATGATGCGCTTGACGAAATCCCGCTCGTCCGGAGGAGCGAGCCCGAACGCGGCCCCGATGTTCTGGAAGAAGCCCGCGATCGGATTACTGGACGAGTTCGTCGGGGGATCGTCCTCCACCCACGGATCGGGCCCGCGGAAGACCACGACGTCCCCCGGACTCGGATCGGTGAAACGGTAAGTGATCTTGTCGACGAGGATCCGGTCCGGGGTGCACCCGGGACAGCCGTGCAGCGTCTGCTGCATCGAGCCCGACGGGATCATGTACACCCGGGCGACGAACTGCTGGATGAGAAACGCCAGTACGAGCGCGACGACGATGAGGATCGGCAGCTCTTTCCAGAAGGAACGCTGCTTGGCCTGCTTCTTCGCCTTCTCCTGCTCCTCAGAGCCCTCGGGCGTTCGGGGGGCTTTGGACACCTCTGAGTCAGCAGGCTCCCGCGCTCCGGAAGGAGGCGGATCGCCCGACTCGGATGAGGCGGCGTTCGGAAACGCCTTCGTGTCATTCTCGTCGTCGGGGCGACCCGGCTCGTCTTCCGCAGCGTTCGAGGGCACTGACTCCACCACGTCGTCAGATTACGGTAGCCGGCCTGATTGCTCAGGACGCAGAGGGCGTCTCGCGACGCTCCCTGATCTTGGCGGCCTTGCCGTGCAGGTCGCGGAGGTAGTACAGCTTCGCGCGACGCACGTCACCGCGCTTGACAACCTCGATCTTGGCGATGTTCGGCGAGTGCACCGGGAACGTACGCTCCACGCCGACACCGAAGGAGACCTTGCGCACGGTGAAGGTCTCGCGGACACCACCGCCCTGGCGGCGGATGACCACGCCTTCGAACACCTGGTTGCGCTCGCGGTTGCCCTCGATGACGCGGACGTGGACCTTCAGCGTGTCGCCCGGGCGAAAGTAGGGGATGTCAGAACGCAGCGACTCGGCGTCCAACGCGTCCAGCGTGTTCATCGGTGTCCGTCCTCGTCCTTGTGTGGCAGTGTGGCTTCACATGATCCGGGCGCGCGCTTGTCAGCCAGTGTCACCGACAGCGGGCGGCCCAGGAGTTTCGGCGCATGAACCGGTCGCGCCAACCTCGCAAGTATGGCAGATGCGCCCGAGAGTCACTCATCGGCCTCCCGGCGAAGCCGGTCAAGCACTTGGAGGTCACGCTCGTCCAGACTACCTTCCGGCAATCGCTCCAACAGATCAGGTCTGCGGTGGAAGGTCCTCGCCAACGACTCGTCCCGGCGCCACCGGTCGATGAGCGCGTGATTGCCCGAACGCAGCACGGACGGCACGGCCAGCCCCCGCCACACCTCGGGGCGGGTGTAGCTCGGTCCTTCCAGCAAACCGTCGGAGAACGAGTCCTGCTCGGCCGAGACCGGGTTGCCCAACACACCCGGCAGCAACCGCACGACGGCCTCGACGATCACGAGCACCGCCGCCTCTCCCCCGACCAGCACGTAATCACCGATCGAGACTTCGTCCACACGCATGCGGCGCGCGGCATCGGTCATCACTCGCTGGTCTATGCCTTCGTAACGACCGCAGGCGAACACGAGGTGGCGCTCACGCGCGTACTCCCGGGCCACCTGTTGGTCGAACCGTCGACCGGCGGGAGTGGGCACGATCAAACGGGTGTGCTCGCCACACACGTCGTCGAGCGCCTCGCCCCAGACCTGCGGCTTCATCACCATGCCGGGACCACCGCCGTAAGGGGCGTCGTCGACGGCTCGGTGCACATCGTGCGTCCAATCCCGCAGATCGTGGACACCGAGCTCCAACAGCCCACGGTCGAGGGCCCGGCCCAACAAGGCCGCGCGCAACGGCTGCAGGTACTCCGGAAAGATCGTGATGACGTCGATGCGCAGCGGCGGCCGTGACGATTCCCCCTCCGTCCGCTCCGCGCCGGCCTGCGGCGAGGATTCCTGGGGGGAGCCCGACTCGCTCACCTGTTCCTTCTCCCACCTCGGACACGGGCAACAGTCGGATCAGACATCGAGCAGCCCCTCGGGCGGGTCGAGCACGATCCGCCCTCGGTCGACCTCGACACGCGGCACGATCGCGGCCACGAACGGTACCAACACCTCGCGTCGCCTTCCGGACTCCTCGACCTCCACGGCCAGCAACTCACCACCGGGCGAGTGCACGACCTCACGCACGGTGCCGACCACCGTGCCGTCGTCGAGTTCGGCCCGAAGCCCTTCGAGCTCGTGATCGTAGAACTCGTCGGGATCGTCGATCGGCGGTAGTTCGTCGACATCGATCAGCAGCGTGGCGCCGCGGATCTCCTCGGCCGCCGTCCGATCCGGGACCTCGAGGAACCGCACGAGCAGCCGTCCGCCGTGAGGGCGGACGGCTGCGACGGTCAGCGGTCGGGTGCGGCCGTCCCGCATCTTCCCCGTGAGCACCGTTTCCGGCGCGAAACGCTCCTCCGGGGAGTCGGTGCGCACATCCACGGCGACTTCACCGCGGATACCGTGCGGCTTCACGATCCGCCCCACAACGACCTGCACGCCGGGTGCCTTTCGCGACCTATCGGTCAGTGTCGACGACGTCCACCCGGACGCCGCGACCGCCGACAGCTCCCATCACGGTGCGCAGAGCGGTGGCCGTACGGCCACCCCGGCCGATCACCTTGCCGAGGTCGTCGGGGTGCACATGCACCTCCAGGGTCCGACCCCGACGAGTGGTGATCAACTCCACCTGCACGTCATCGGGGTTGTCGACGATGCCGCGCACCAGGTGTTCGAGGGAATCGGCGAGAAAACTCACGCCTCGTCGGCCTTCTTCTCCGCCGAGTCACCGGACTCGGCCTTCTCCGACTTCTCGGTCTTGTCGGCCTTCTCACCCTTGTCGGCCTTGTCGGCCTTCTTGCCGCCCTTCTTCTTGGGCGTGGTGGCCTCGACCGCAGGCTCCTCGTTGGCAGCGGCCAGCGCGGCGTTGAACAGCTCCTCCTTCGAGGGCTTGGGCTCCGGGTGACGGAGCTTGCCCTCAGCACCGGGCAGCCCCTTGAACTTCTGCCAGTCGCCGGTGATCTCCAGGATGCGCTGCACCGGCTCCGTAGGTTGAGCGCCAACCTTCAGCCAGTACTGAGCACGCTCCGAGTCCACCTCGATGTAGCTGGGCTCGTTCTTCGGGTGGTACTTGCCGATGGTCTCGATGGCCCTGCCGGCACGACGGGTGCGGGCGTCCGCGACCACAATGCGGTAGTAGGGCGCACGAATCTTGCCGAGGCGCTGCAACTTGATCTTGACAGCCACGGGTGTGGGTACTCCTGTCGTCTTCTCGTACTCGGGTCGGGACACGATCCGAGTGGGGAGCCGGATCCGGGTGCCCGCAGGTGTATGGATCGCCCCGGCACGGTGAGAGGGCCCGAACCGGAGCAGGCAAGCCACTATTTTGCCAGATCGGACGAGCCCGGTTTATGCCGGGGAGCGGGAACGCGCCACTGCTGCGCGGAACCCGTCCGGCGATACCCGTCAATCGGTGAGAACCCCCAGCGAGGTCAACAGAATAGCCAACGCCGGGAGGAAGTTGTTCATCTGGTGCGCGACGATACTGCCGAGCAACCGCCCGGTCACCAGGCGGGCCAGTCCGATCGGAATGGCGATGACCAGCAGCAGCGACGTCCGCAGTGGTTCAAGATGGCTGACCGCGAACACCGCGGTGGACAACACGAACGCCGCGAACCGGCCCCATCGCTCGCTGCCCCATCCCAGCCGTTCGGCCGCGCCCCACAGCAGCCCGCGGTAGATGATCTCCTCACAGATCGGTCCCAGCAGCCACAGGTAGAGGAACATCGTCACGGCCGCCGACATCGACATCGGCTTGTCCTCCACCAACATGCGGATGGCCGAGGTCGCGTTGTCCTCGCCCACCGCTCGGGTCCAGACCAGCACCCCCACCACCGTGCACACCAGGCCGAGCACACCGAACTTCAGCCCGATCTTCACGTCGTCCCAGCGCCACACCAGACACAGATCGGCAGCGGGACCATTGCCCCGGAGCTTGGTGATGGCCAACGCCACAAGCGCCGCGAACACGGTGGGGGTCATCGTGCCGATGAGCACGTCCCGTACAGGAAGCGACTCGACCGTGTTCGGTCCGAGCACGGCTCCCACGAACGCCGCCGTCGCCAGCAGCACACCCTCCACGAACAGGAACGCGCCGAATCCCCATCGATGGGTGCGCGGCCGGTATCTCAGCTCCGCGGTCGACTCGTTCGACGCTTCCCGCCTCGGTTCGTTGGGGAACGACGCTCCCGCATCGGTTCCGACAGGCTCGATCTCACGTGCCGGATCCTGCGAGTCCGATGCCCTCACGCGCGCGTTCCCTCCGCCGTGTCACGATCTTCCGCCTGAGCCTACTTCGCGTTCCGGTCGATCATGCTCCGCTGAGGAGCAACAACGCAGGTGGGAGGTTGTTGGTGGCGTGGGCGACGATGCTCGCGCTCACCCTCCCGGTGATCATCCGGGCCGCGCCGATGGCGATGCCCTGCCCGAACAGCGCGAGCATGCGGGACGGTTCCCCGTGCACCTGGGCGAACACGAGCGCCGTGAGCACGAGGATCACCCAGGGCGGCACCCGGTAATACGCCAGTCCACCCCACAACGCCCCGCGGAACAGCAGTTCCTCGGTCAGCGGCGCGACCACGACCACCACGATCGCGGCGAGGATGAGCCATCCGATCCCGGACATCAGGTTCTGCAGCACGTTCGTGGCCGAATCGGACAGGTACTCGCTGCCGTAGACCTGGAGCAGCAGCAGGTTCAACAGATACGCCGTGAGCAGGGAGAACCCGCCGCAAGCCAGTCCGACCCGCACGTCCCGACCGGTGGGCAGCAACCCGAAGTCGCCGCGCATGCCGCTGCCCCACTTCCGCGAGGCGTACACCGGACCGAGTCCGAGGAGCAGATTGGGCAAAAACGCCAACAGGACCAAAGGACCGAGGTCGGACGGGTCCCACGTGCTCACGAGGCCGCCGAACACCAGTCCCGTCAGCAGCAATGACAACAGGTAATAGAGGCTGAGGGAGATGATGAAGGCGAGCAGTCCCCAATGTGCGCCGAGAACGAGGCCGTCTCGAATCGACGGCGAGCCCTCGTCAGCCGGCGAGCCCTCGTCGTGCTCCACCCACACCTCCCGGTCCGCAGACGCCGACGGCCCCTGCGAACAACCCTACGGTGGAGCGGTCGATCGCGTCAGTCGATCACTACCCCACGCAGGATGATGTGACGAGGACGGCGTAGTGCGGACAGGTCCTCGCGTGGGTCGGCGTCCAACACCAACAGATCGGCGGAAGCACCCTCGGCGAGGCCTTCGAACCCCAACCATTCCCGTGCCGCCCAGGACGCCGCGGCCAACGCCTGCTCCCGAGTCATCCCAGCCCGGTGCAGGGCCTCGATCTCGTCGACCAGCCTGCCGTGCTCGACCATGCCACCCGCATCGGACCCGGCGTAGACGGCGACCCCGGCGTCGACGGCGGCACCGACCATGTCGTACACCCCCGCGTGCAACGCCCGCATATGGGCTGCATAGGTGGGGTATCGAACCGCCCGATCGGCGATGCCGGGGAAGTTCTCGATGTTGATGAGCGTGGGAACCAAAGCCGTACCCCGCCGGGCGAGTTCGGCCATCTGGTCGGGTGAAAGTCCCGTACCGTGTTCGAGGCAGTCGATGCCCGCCTCGATCAGACCGGGCAGAGCCGCTTCACCGAACACGTGGGCGGTGACCCGCGCCCCGGCGTCATGGGCCACCTTGACGGCCTCGGCGAGCACGTCGTCGGGCCACAACGGGGCGAGATCACCCACCGACCGGTCGATCCAATCCCCGACGAGCTTGACCCAGCCGTCGCCGGCGGCGGCCTGCGCCGCGACCGCGTCCGGCAGCTGGTCGGGATGGTCGAGTTCGAGCCCGAGGCCGGGTAGATAGCGTTTGGGCAACGTCAGGTGCTGACCACTGCGGATGATCCGAGGTAGATCGTCACGCTGCTGCAGGGGCCGCACATCGATCGGCAGACCGCAGTCCCTGATCAACAGTGTTCCGGCGTCCCTGTCCCGCAGTGCCTGTTCACTCGCCTGCTCCAGGGTGGTGGGCCCGTCGGCGCCGATACCGGGATGGCAATGCGCGTCCACCAGACCCGGCACCAGGAACGCCCCGTCCAACGTCCGGGCGCCCTCGACCGGTTCGAACGTGATCCGGCCGTCGTCGATCCAGACGTCGCGCTCCACACCATCGGGAAGCACGACCCCGCGCAGGTGGTACATGGCTCCTTCCCCGGCCTACTTCTTCTTTTTCTTCGGCAGGTTCAGCTTCGACGGATCGAAACCGGGCGGCAGTTCGTTCAACCCGCCCCCGAGCTGGGACAGATCGGGCATGCCGCCCCCTTGCGGGAACCCGCCGGGGAAGCCGCCGGGGAAACCGCCCTTGACCTTGGGCGGCGTGGGTCCCTTGTGCTTGCCCTTCTTCCCCTTCTTGCCCTTGCGTTTCTTCGTGGCACTGACCCCCGCGCCGAACCCGAACCGGCCCGCCATCTGCTGCATCATCTTGCGGGCCTCGAAGAACCGGTTCACCAGATCGTTGACCTCGCGCACGGTCACACCGGAACCCTTGGCGATACGTTGCCGGCGGGACGCGTTGATGATCTTCGGGTTGGCGCGCTCGGCCGGGGTCATACCGCGGATGATGGCCTGCAGGCGGTCGAGCTGGGAGTCGTCGACCTGGGCGAGTTGCTCCTTCATCTGGCCCGCACCGGGCAGCATGCTGAGCAGGTTGCCGATCGGTCCCATACGCCGGACGGCCTGCATCTGCTCCAGGAAGTCCTCCAGGGTGAGCTCACCGGTGCCGAGTTTGGCCGCGGCCTCCTCGGCCTTCTCCTGGTCGAACGCCTGCTCGGCCTGCTCGATCAGGGTGAGCACGTCGCCCATGCCGAGGATGCGGCTGGCCATCCGGTCCGGGTGGAAGACGTCGAAGTCCTCCAACTTCTCGCCGTTGGAGGCGAACAGGATCGGCTTGCCCGTCACGTGCCGCACCGACAGGGCCGCACCACCGCGGGCGTCACCGTCCAACTTCGTGAGCACCACGCCGGTGAAGCCGACACCGTCGCGGAACGCCTCCGCCGTGGTCACGGCGTCCTGACCGATCATGGCGTCCACGACGAACAGGGTCTCGTCGGGCGAGATGGCATCGCGGATGTCGGCGGCCTGCCGCATCATCTCCTCGTCGACACCGAGCCGACCGGCCGTGTCGACGATGACCACGTCGTGCTGGGCCCGGCGCGCCTCCTCGATCGACCGACGGGCGACGTCCACCGGATCGCCGACCCCGTTGCCCGGTTCGGGAGCGAACGTGGTCACCCCCGCCCGCTCGCCGACGACCTGCAACTGAGTGACCGCGTTCGGCCGCTGGAGGTCACACGCCACGAGCAGCGGCGTGTGTCCCTGCTTCTTCAGCCATCGCGCGAGCTTGCCCGCCAGCGTGGTCTTACCGGACCCCTGCAGACCCGCCAGCATGATCACGGAAGGCGGGGTCTTGGCGAGGTTCAACCTGCGGGTCTCGCCACCGAGGATGGCGATGAGCTCCTCATTGACGATCTTGATGACCTGCTGGGCCGGGTTGAGGGCCTGCGAAACCTCCGCGCCCTTGGCCCGCTCCTTGACGTGCTTGATGAACTCGCGCACCACCGGCAACGCGACGTCCGCTTCCAGCAAGGCGATGCGGATCTCGCGCGCCGTCGCGTCGATGTCGGCGTCCGAGAGCTTCCCTTTGCCGCGCAGGTTCTGCAGGACCGACGTGAGCCGATCGGAGAGTGTGTCGAACACGGGGTGCACGCTCCAGCGGGTCGTGGGTGTCGGGGCCGGTCTGCGGGCCGACCACGGTCTCCAAGGGTAGACGACCACACCCGGACGACGGTCGGCCCGCCTGACGGACACACCCCCCAGCCCGCCCCGTCGGACACTCCCCCCAGTGCGGCCCCCTCACCGACCGGGCGGGCCTGCCCCGATGAGGTGCCGTTGGGTCCGGCGGCGTTCGTCGACGTTCGCCAGACCCCCAGCAACTGGCGACCGTTCGGCCGGGCCGAGCACCTCATCGGGAGCAACTACAGATTGCCCGGTGGAGCGAAGCGGCGGCAGAGTGAAGCCACTGAGTAACCCGTGAGTAGTTCTACGCAATTCCGGCGAGAGACCCCTTCGACCCGGGGCCGACGAGAGCCCATCATCCCCGGCTGGACCACGGTTTTCCATAACCGAACCGCGGCGATTCCGCTCACCGATCGGTTCCGTCGGCCACAGGAGCGTCGGCCACGGGGCCGCCTCCACCCACGCCACGGCACGCGCATCGCGTTCGCCCGTGCGTCTCCCCGGCATCGAGAGCGAGCAGCGTGACCAGGGTCCACCGGCGTTGCACTTCCACGCGGCGTCGGGATACGACCGCAGCCGGGTTCGTCGCGATGAGGGGATCCGGCGTGACGGGCGGGTGGCGGGATGGCGGGGTAGCACGGCCCCGCGGTCTTTCCGTTCACGACCATGCTCTCCGGATGCCGCGGCCGTGGTCGAATAGGGCCATGCCCGCACGTTCCTCTCCCCCGGCCCCGGCTCTGCCCGACGCCGCCGTGTCCGCATTGCGCTGCTCGGTCTGCGGTGAACCGGTCACGTTGCGGGACCGGGCACTGCGGTGCGAACGGGGCCACACGTTCGACCTCGCCCGCCAGGGCTACGTCAACCTCTTGCACGCCAAGGTCCCGAAGGGCACCGCCGACACGACGGAGATGGTGGCGGCCAGGGACGCGTTCCTGCGGGGCGGTTTCTACGAACCACTGGCCCGGACACTCGCCGACACCGCCGGCAGAACCGCTGAAGCCGCTCGCACCACCGACACGAACGCGGACCAAAGGCGAGGCCGGTTGGTGGTGGACGCGGGGGCGGGAACGGGTTACTACCTCGCACACGTGCTGGACGCACTCCCGGACGCCACGGGACTCGCGCTCGACGTGTCCGCACCGGCCCTGCGCCGGGCCGCGCGGGCTCATCCGCGGCTGGGCGCGGCCGTGTGGAACCTGTGGTGGCCCTGGCCGGTGGCCACGGGCGTCGCCGATCTGATCGTCAACGTCTTCGCACCTCGGAACGTGGAGGAGTTCCGTCGCGTGCTGGTCCCGAACGGCGTATTGCTGGTGGCGGTTCCCGGCCCCGACCACCTCCGCGAACTGGCCGAGTCACTCGGCTTGCTCGACGTGGACGCCGACAAGTCCGAACGACTCGAGGACACGTTGTCGGACGGCTTCACACTCGTCGAGCGCACCCGTGTGGCCGGACAGGTCGTCCTGACACCTGACAACGTGCGCGACGTCGTTCTCATGGGACCCAACGCCCACCACCTCCACCGCGGCGGTCTCGGCGACCGGCTCGCCGCCGTCACGGAACCGATGACCGTGACGACGTCGTTCACGGTGGCGGCCTACGCGCGGCGGGGGTGAGACCGCGATGGAATTGCCCGCGACCTCCTTGACCGACCCCGCATGGCTGGCCGACGACCTACGACGGGCACGGCGACTCCACGGTCCCGCCGGACCCGTCGTACTCGGCACCATCCGCTGGTACTCGGCCTCCTCGGTACTGGTCGCCCCCGCACTCGAACCGTGGGTGCACACCGGCGTGGCCCGCGATCCCGCCCTGGACGCCGTGACATTCGACATCACCGACGACGGCCGGTTCCTCGACGCGTACTCGACCCGGACGTTGGGCCCGGCCCCCGGCGAGCTCGCGGCGGCGCTCGTCCGGACCATCGACGCGGTGGTCACGGCGTTCTCCCGGGCCAGCGGCGCATCGCCACGGGCACTGTGGGCCATCGCCATCGACTCGATCGCCAACCGCCTGCTGTGGGCCGGCTCGACCACAGGTGATGCGGACGCGGCCAAACGCTCGGCCGAGGAACTGGCCGAACACATGGCGCACGCAGCGCACGACGTGCCCGGTTGTGTGTGGAACGGTTCGCCGAGACCCAGGTTCACGACGGTGGGCGGACGTCTCGTGGTGCGGCGTTCGTCGTGCTGCCTGGTCTACGAGGCCCCGGCCACGCTCGGCGCGAAATGCGTCAGTTGTCCCCGGCAGACCCCCACCGAGCGAGAACGGCGACTGCGCACGTTGCTGGGGCCCTGAATCGCTCGATCCCGGCCGTTGGACGGCGGTTCGACGGGTCTTTGTGCTCTGCATCTTCCCGGAATCGTGCCGCAGAGTCGAGGTCAGTCGCTGTCATCGACACGATCGACAGCGGTCGACGATGACCGGCAGCAGCCGGCAGCAACACAGCCACGGCCTGGAGAAACGATGACCGCCCCCGCCGAGATGTACCCGCTCACCGAGGCCGAATGCCTCGACCTGCTGAAAACCGAAGTCGTCGGACGACTCGTCTTCACCGAGAACGCGCTGCCCGCGATTCGTCCGGTGAACTTCATGCTCGCCGGACGGGACGTGGTCATCCGAACAGTTCCCGAGGCGTGGACCCACCGAGTGGCCGGCGCGGTGGTGGCGTTCGAGGTGGACCGCATCGACAGTGCCGCCCACACGGGGTGGAGCGTCGTCCTGCTCGGCACCGCGACCGCCCTCACCGACGCCGAGGAACTGAGGCGGGTGACCGCTGTCGGCCCTCGGCGGTGGGACACCCGACACAGCGACCACTACCTGCGGATCCGTCCGGGCCAGTTCACCGGGCGGAGGCTGTCCCTGAGCTCCCCGTAGCCCGAGACTCACACGAACGATCGCAGGGACACACCGGCGTCGGTCAGCGCCTTACGCACGCGCCGGGCCAGGTCAACGGCGCCGGGGGTGTCACCGTGGACGCACAGGGAACGCGGGCTCAACGTCAAACCGCTGCCGTCGATCGCCTCCACGAGCCATTCCACCACCATCCGGACGCTGCGCCGCACGACCTCGTCCGGATCACGTACGACGGCGTTGGGCTGTCGCCGCGGCACCAAACCGCCCTCGGCCGTGTAAGCACGGTCGGCGAACGCCTCCGGCACGACCGAGAGTCCCGCCGCCTCCGCCTGACGGAGCAGTTCCGACCCCGGAAGCCCCAACACGGCCAGCTCGGCGTCGTAACTCCGGATCGCCTCGACCACGGCGGCGGCCTGTTCGGCGTGGGTGACCACGGCGTTGTAGAGCGCGCCGTGGGGTTTGACGTAACGCACCGACGACCCGGCGATCCTGGCGAACCCGTCGAGCGCACCGATCTGGTAGATGATGTCGTTGGTGAGCTCGCGCGGATCCATGTCGATGAACCGACGCCCGAATCCGGCGAGGTCGCGATAACCGACCTGGGCCCCGATGACGACGCCACGCTCCACCGCCCGCTCGGTGACCCGGCGCAGCACACTCGGATCACCCGCGTGGAACCCACATGCCACGTTGGCGCTGGTCACCACGTCCAACAAGGCCTCGTCGTCACCGAGTGGCCACGCGCCGAATCCTTCACCCAAGTCACTGTTGAGGTCGATCTCCGCGCCCACGGGGGTCAGCGTAATCGCGGCCCGACCACACCCGGCAGGAGCCGGCCCGGGACACGTTGGAGAGCACAGGCCGGCAGCGCCTCATCACCGCCGGCCCAGCGCCGTGACGGGGAAACCGCGGTCGGGAATGTTCGATGTCCGACGGGCCGACCACACCGGAAGCGCGGGTCACGCCCCTTCCGGGCGAACCGTGGAGAGGAACTCCTGGAAGTCACCGGCCAGCCGCTCGAAATGCTCCGGCTGAGTCGTCAGCGCGAAACGCAGAACCGCCTTACGGTCCGGGTCCTGGGTGTCCTGCATGCCGATGAGGGTCTGGATCTGCAAAAGCTCCTGGGCGCTTCCGTTCTGTTGCATGGAAAGGCGCACCACCTGCGTCAGTCCGGGGTGGTCCGCTGTACCGCTCTCCCTGCGTTCCTCCACCCGCACATCCGGGTCCACGGTCCGCAGCTGCTCCAACTCCTCCTCCGCGAGCTGGGTCAGCGTCGTCCCACCGTCGTGGACGTCACCGGCGATGACGATCGTGGGGGTGAACCCGTCGCCGCTGAAGCCCGGATGTACGGCCACGAAAGCGGCATTGTCGGCATTGACCTCGCTGGGCGGCACCGACTGCCAACCGTCCGGCAACGAGAACTCGATCGGCACCGGCAATTCGGCGACCGGAGCGGCCCCGGGGGACTGTGGCGTGGTGGGCGAGGCCGTGGACTGTTCCTCGCTCCCGGCATCCGTCGGAGTCGACGGTGTACCCGAGGTCGTGGTGTCACAGCCGGCGACGACCGCGAGGGCACACCCGACGATGAAGGCGATCACACTGCGCGTCCACGACATCCTGCGCATCTTCCCTTCCTCGACCACAGCGGGCGGCCCTGCCCTTTCGGCCAGGACACCCTGGACTCCTCGGCACCCTTCGATCGGATCGGAGGAAGCGTCTCGGTCCTCGTCCACGCGAAAACCGTGCCCCGACCCGCACAGTGTGTCAGGGCCGGGGCACGGCGTGTTTACTGGATCCGATTCACTGGATCCGCTCGTAGGCGGGCAGGGTGAGGAAGTCGACGAACTCCTCGGCCAGAGCCACCTGCTCGAACAGCTCCACCGACTCACTGAGTGTCTCCGCCGGGATCTGCTCGGCCAATTCGTCGCGCACCTCTGCGAGGACCGAACGCACCAGCTCCTCGGTGACCTTCTCGCCGGTGTCGAGTTCGACGCCGTTGCGCACCCACTGCCACACCTGCGACCGCGAGATCTCGGCGGTGGCCGCGTCCTCCATGAGGTTGTGGATGGCCGCCGCGCCGTTACCGCTCAGCCAGGAGGCGATGTAACGCACACCGACGTCCACTGCGCCACGCAGGCCCTCCTTGGTGGCGCGTCCCTCGGTCGAAGCCACGTCGAGCAGCTGCTCGGCGGTCACGGACACGTCCTCCCGCAGCCGGTCGAGCTGGTTCGGCTTGTCCCCGAGCACCTTGTCGAACTGTTCCCTGCACAGCTCGACCATGCCCGGGTGCGCCACCCACGAGCCGTCGAAGCCGTCGCCCGCCTCCCGGGCCTTGTCGTCCCGGACCTTGGCGAACGCCTTCTCGTTGATCTCGGGGTCCTTGCTCGGAATGAACGCGGCCATGCCACCGATCGCGAACGCACCCCGCTTGTGGCAGGTACGCACCAACAGTTCGGTGTAGGCACGCATGAACGGCGCCGTCATCGTGACGCTGTTACGGTCGGGCAGGATGAACTTCTCCCCCGCGTCACGGAAGTACTTGATGACGCTGAACAGGTAGTCCCACCGGCCCGCGTTCAGCCCGGAAGCGTGCTCCCGCAGCTCGTAGAGGATCTCCTCCATCTCGAACGCGGCGGGGATCGTCTCGATCAACACGGTGGCGCGGATGGTGCCGTGCTCGATGCCGAGCGTCTTCTCGGCGTGGGTGAACACGTCGTTCCACAAGCGGGCCTCGAGGTGGCTCTCCATCTTGGGGAGGTAGAAGTACGGGCCCACGCCCCGCTTCAACAGTTCCTTGGCGTTGTGGAAGAAGTACAGTCCGAAGTCAACCAGCGCGCCGACGGCCTTACGGCCGTTGATCTCGATGTTGCGTTCGTCCAGGTGCCAACCCCGCGGGCGCACGACGATCGTGGCGTGCTCGATGTCGTCACGCAGTTTGTAGTGCTTCTTCTCAGTGGTGAGTTCGATGGTCTTGCGGACCGCGTCGTACAGGTTGACCTGCCCCGACACGACGTTGCGCCAATGCGGGGTGTTGGCGTCCTCCAAGTCGGCCAACCACACCTTCGCGCCGGAGTTCAACGCGTTGATGGTCATCTTGCGGTCGGTGGGGCCGGTGATCTCCACCCGACGGTCGCGCAACGCGGGCGGGGCCTCGGCGACCTTCCACTCGGACTCGCGGATGTGCTTGGTCTCCGGTAGGAAGTCGAGCCTGCCGGTCCGTTTGGCCTCCTCCCGGCGCCGCTTCCTGGCCTCCAGCAGCTCGTCCCGCGTAGCAGCGAAGGACTCGTGCAAACCGGCGAGGAACTCCAACGCCTCGTCCGTCAGGATTTCGTCGCCACGCTCGACAGCCGGGCCGAGCACGCGCACATCAGACATCCGAACACCCCAAACACAACAGAAACCTTCTGCATAACGGACTATAGTTTCTACATTGCGGAACCTCAATGCGAGAGGAGTCATCGGTGGCGTCTGCCAGATCGGGCAACAGCGGCGTCCAATCGCTTCAGCGCGCATTCGAACTGCTGGAGCGACTCGCCGACGCGGGAGGTGAGGCGAGCCTGTCGGAACTGGCCGCCTCGTCCGGGCTGCCCATGCCCACGATCCACCGGCTCATCCGCACTCTCGTCACCCTCGGCTACGTCCGGCAGAACACCAATCGCCGCTACGCGCTGGGGGCACGGCTGATCCGACTCGGGGAGAACGCCAGTCTCCAGTTCGGCACCTGGGCCCGACCGCTGCTGGCCGAACTGGTGGACGAGGTCGGTGAGACCGCGAACCTGGCCGTACTGGAACGCGACGAGGTCGTGTACGTGGCGCAAGTGGCGTCGAACCGGCACTCGATGCGCATGTTCACCGAGGTGGGTCGCAGACTGCTCCCCCACGGCACGGGAGTCGGCAAGGCCATGCTGGCCACACTGGCCCCGGACGACGCGCGGGCCCTGTTACAGCGCACCGGCATGCCCGCCTACACCGAGCACACCCACACCGACATCGACTCCCTGCTCGACCACCTCGCCGAGATCTCCGAACAGGGTTACGCCCTCGACTCCAGCGAACAGGAACTCGGCGTGCGGTGTATCGCGGCGGCCGTTCCCGGCGCTCCGGCACCCACGGCGGTGTCCGTCTCAGGCCCGGAGGGACGCTTGACCGACGAAGCCGTACGCGACATCGCACCCGCTGTGCGGCGAACGGCGGCGCGACTGGCGGAACACCTCGTCCAACGCAACGACGAGTGAGCCGGGACGAGTGAACCGGTAACTTTTTCGACCCTCGTTCAACAATCGACGGGGTCGTCGGCATCTCAGTCGGCGTGACAGAACGAATACCCCGCGAAGCGGCGCCCTACCGCTTCGACGACTTCGTCCGGCAGCGACTGGACCGGTTCCTGCGCTACGCGACGGCGTTGTCCTGCGATCCGCACCTGGCACAGGACATCGTCCAGGAGGTCCTGCTGCGTGCCCAGGCCCGGTGGGAGCGGATCGCCACCCTGCACGCGCCGGAAGCCTACGTCCACCGCATGGTGACCAACGAATACCTGTCGTGGCGCCGACATCGCGCGGCTCGGCAGGTCGCCTCCACCCACGAAACGCTGGAGACCTTGGCCCGTCCCGTGGCCACGCTGCCCCGCAAACAACGGGCAGCCCTGGTGCTTCGCTACTACGAGTACCTCAGCGACGCCGAGATCGCCGAGGTACTGGGATGCGGGGCCGGAACCGTCCGCAGCCACATCTCGCGAGCACTCACCAAACTGCGCGCGGCCGAGGCCGCACACGCTCGCACCACCGAAACCGTCAAGGGGGCTCACTCATGACCGACGACCGCACCGAAGCCCTGCTCAGGGAAGCACTGGAATACGAGGCCAACCGCGCCGTCGACCCCGGGGTGGTACAGGCCCGGCTGAACGATCGCATGAGCAGGTCGGCCCGGCGCAGAGGTCCCGCGTTGATCGGCGTGGCCGTGGCCGTCGCCGTGGTCGTCCTCACCGCCGTCGTGGTGGTCCCGCGCCTGCTGGGACAGGACACGCCGGACGAACGGCTCGCGTCGGCGACCGGTGGTTCGACACCCGTCACCGTGCTGGTCGCGGGCATGGACGACCACGGTTACACCGATTCGATCCTGCTCACCCGCGTGCGTCCCGACGGCGTCTCACTGGTGTCGCTGCCCAGGAACGTCCGGACGGACGTTCCCGGCCACGGCGAGCAGCAACTGAACTCCGCCTACCGGCACGGCCGTGAAGCGGCGTTGGCCGACGGGAAGGACGCCGAGGCCGCCGACCGCGCGGGCGCTCGGACCCTCGTCTCGACGGTCGCCGACCTCACCGGCACGACCGTCGACCACTACGCGCTCGTCGACACCGACGTCATCGGTGCCGTGACGGAGGCCGTCGGTGGGGTGGAGGTGTGCGTGCATCCCCCTCTCGACGGCCCGGACGCCGAGCGGCGACGGAAGTTGAGTGGGGAGGAAGCGCTCGCCTTCCTCAAGCAGCGCCGCGACCTCCCCCACGGAGACCTCGACCGCATCGTGCGGCTGCAGGCGTTCGCCCGATCGCTGTTCGACTCCGTGCTCCGAAACGACGGGCAGCGGCTGAAGGAAGTGGCCGACGTCATCGCCGGACACGTACGCACCGATGCCGAACTGGACGTACTCGGCCTCGCCGAGCGGCTGGCCGACATGGAACGGCCGACCCTGTCCGTCGCCACGATCCCACTCTCCCACGAGGAGGGGACGTTGCCGGACGGAAGGTTCGTGATCGACGTCGACGTGGAACAGGTGCGTGCTTTCACCTCACCGTTCCTCGATGGCAAGACCCCCGACGGCGATCGGCCTGACCACTCACTGCCCGACGGCGAACTACCCTGTGTGAACTGAGGACCGTCCCTTCCGGGATCCCGACACCACGAAGGCCACCTTCCCGCCGAAACGGCGAAGGTGGCCTTCGTGATCGTGTGAGCACGCGTACTCGCGCGACGGCTTAGGCGAGTAGCGCGTCGACGAACGCCTCGGGCTCGAACGGCGCGAGGTCGTCAGGCCCTTCACCCAGGCCCACCAGCTTCACCGGAACGCCGAGCTCACGTTGCACCTGGAAGACGATGCCGCCCTTGGCGGTGCCGTCCAGCTTGGTGAGCACGATCCCGGTGACGTCCACGACCTCGGAGAAGACACGGGCCTGAGCGAGACCGTTCTGGCCGGTGGTGGCGTCGAGGACGAGCAGCACCTCGTCCACCTTCGCCTGCTTCTCCACCACCCGCTTGACCTTGCCGAGCTCGTCCATCAGGCCGGTCTTGGTGTGCAGGCGGCCCGCGGTGTCGATGAGCACGGCGTCCACGCCGCTGCTGATGCCGCGTTTCACCGCGTCGAACGCCACCGAAGCCGGGTCGGCGCCCTCCTTGCCGCGGATCACCTCGGCTCCCACGCGCTCCGCCCAGGTCTGCAGCTGGTCGGCCGCGGCGGCCCGGAAGGTGTCCGCAGCGCCCAGCACCACGTCGTGTCCCTGGGCGACGAGCACCCGGGCGAGTTTGCCCGTGGTCGTCGTCTTGCCGGTGCCGTTCACCCCGGCCACGAGCACCACAGCGGGCTGCTTCGTCCCGTCCACGGTGTGCGGCAGGGCGCGTACGGAGCGATCGGAGTCCGGCCCGAGAGCGTTGACGAGTACCTCCCGCAGCAACGCCCGTGCCTGTTCGGACGTCCGAACACCGCGGGCCGACAGCTCGGTACGCAACGTCTCCACGATCTCGGTGGTGGTGGCGGCACCGAGATCGGCGATGAGCAGCGTGTCCTCGACGTCCTCCCACGACTCCTCGTCGAGGTAACCGGCGCCCAACAGACCCAGCAGGCTCTGCCCGAGCGCGGAACGGGACTTCGACAGCCGACCGCGCAGTCGCTCGATCCGGCCGGTCGCGGGCGCGACCTCCTCCTTCGGCACGGGCGGCGCCTCAGGAGCGGGCGCCTCAGGAGCGGGCGCGGGCACCTCGGGCGCGGCCTCGGCAGCCGGCTCGGGGGCCGCCTCGGGTTCGGCCTTCGGTTCGGGTTCCGGACGCGGTTTCGGTACAGGCTTCGTCTCCGGAGCCTCAAGCGTCTGCTCGGGCAGGCCGACGTCCACGATGTCCCGGCGAGGGGCGTCCCGCGGGACGGCGGCGTCTTCGCCCACCCCCGGCTCACCGTCGGTCTCGGTCCGCTCGGACACCGGGTGCGGGGGCGGCTCCGGTGGCGCCTGGGGCTGGATCGGCGTTTTCTTCTCCCCACCCGGCGCCAGCGTGATACTGCCGCCGGCCTGATACCGACCGCCCTTGGGCCGTTCTTCCTCCTCGCGGCGCTCCAGGCTGATCCGGCGCTTGCGTGCGATCGTCAGCCCGGCCGCGAGTGCGACCAACAGCACAACGGCCGCGATGACGATGATCCACAACCAGGTGTTCGACACGCTTGTCATCCTCGCATCCAGCCTCGTCGGCGGCAGTTCGCCCTCGACAAGCACGGTCAGCGTTCAACTCATTACAAATCTTTTCGGACAATCCTTTACCGAACATCTTGCGTACGAGGCCGCCGTGGACTAGACCACTGGCGTGGTTGAAAGCAAGTCCGAGTTTCGAGTCGTCGGATTGCTGTCCGGCACGTCGGTGGACGGCATCGACGTGGCCGTGGCCGCGTTCCACGCCGACGAAGACGAACTCACCCTGACCCCGCTCGGTTACCGCGAGCTTGACTACCCCGAGCAACTACGGCGCGACATCCTCGCCGCCCTCCCGCCCGCAGGCTGCAGCGCGGAGCAGCTCACCAAACTCGACACCCGTATCGGGCGGGCGTTCGCCGATGCCGCCGCCACCGTCATCGACGAGATAGCGGACGGCCGCGCCGACCTCGTCGCCTCCCTCGGCCAGACCGTGTTCCACTGGGTCGAGGAAGGCAGGGTCGAGGGAACGCTCCAGCTCGGCCAGCCCGCGTGGATCGCCGAACGCACCGGACTACCCGTCGTGGCGGATCTGCGGGTGCGGGACGTCGCCGCGGGCGGGCACGGCGCCCCGCTGGCGAGCACACTCGACGCCCTGTGGCTGCGCGCCGAAGCGGAACGGGAGGGCAAGCCCGTCGCCGCTCTCAACATCGGCGGCATCGCCAACCTCACCGTGGTGCGCCCCGACGGCTCGGTACTGGCCTATGACACCGGTCCCGGCAACGCGCTGTTGGACATCGCCGCCGCCGAGGTGACCGGCGGCGCGCAACACAGCGACGTCGACGGCGCGCTCGCGGCACGCGGGACGGTACGCGACGACCTCCTATCGCGATTGCTGGCCGATCCGTACTATTCCCAGGTCCCCCCGAAGTCGACCGGCAAGGAGTATTTCCACGCCGCCTATCTCCGTCAGGCCGTCGAGGGACTGCCGGAGATCGACGGCCCCGACCTGCTCGCCACGCTCACCGAGCTCACGGCGGCGACGGTGGCGGCCGAATGCGAGCGCCACGGCGTCAGCACCGTCGTGGCCTCCGGCGGCGGACTGCGTAATCCCGCCCTCATGACAGCGTTGGGTGCCCGGGTCACCGTGGTGCCCAGCCGGGGGCAGGTCCGTTGACGCTCCCCGCGCCACACCCGCATCCCCCGACCCGCCTGCGGGTCGCCACCCCCGACACACCGTAGGAGACAGCCAATGCGCGCACTGGACCTCGCGATCATCGCGATATTCCTGGTCGGTTCGCCGCTGCTGGGCATCTGGCTCGGCGGCAAACAGAAGTCGTCGGCCGACTACTTCGTCGGCAACAGACGGGTGTCCTGGTGGTTGGTGACGTTCTCCGTCGTCGCCACGGAGACGTCCACGCTGACGGTGATCAGCGTGCCGACCGTGGCCTACCTGGGCAACGTCACGTACCTCCAGCTCGCGATCGGTTACCTCATCGGTCGTGTCCTGGTGGCCTTCGTACTCCTGCCGCGCTACTACAGCGGCAACCTCGTCAGCGCCTACGGTCTCCTCGGGCAACGCTTCGGCAAGGGCATGCAGGGCACCGCCTCGGTGACGTTCCTGCTCACCCGACTGCTCGCTGACGGTGTGCGGCTGTTCGCGACCGCGATCCCGGTCAAGATGGTGCTCGCCGCACTCGGTCTCGACGTCCCCTACTGGGTGATCATCGCCGCTATCGCGTTGGTCGCCGTCATCTACACCTACCTGGGTGGGATCAAGGCGGTCATCTGGGTCGACGCGATCCAGATGGGCATCTACATCCTCGGCGCGGTGGCCGCGGTGTTCTTCCTCGCGGGCAAACTGCCCGACGGCTGGTTCGGTTCGCTGACCGACGAGGGCAAGTTCCAGTTCTTCGACTTCACGTCCAACATCGTCACCAACCAGTACGCGTTCATCACCGCCGTCGTGGGTGGCGCGCTGTTCGCGATGGCCTCGCACGGCGCCGACCAGCTCATGGTGCAGCGCCTGCTGGCCTGCAAGAACGTGCGTGACAGCCAGAAGGCCGTGATCGCCAGTGGTGTGGTGGTCTTCCTCCAGTTCGCGCTGTTCCTGCTGGTGGGCGCGATGCTGTGGGCGTTCTACGACGGTGCCGCCCCGGAGTCGATGGGCCTGTCGAACAACGACGAGCTGTTCCCGATGTTCATCGTCGAACAGCTGCCCACCGGCCTGTCCGGCCTGCTGATCGCGGGCATCCTGGCCGCCGCCATGAGCACGATCTCCTCGTCGCTGAACTCGCTGTCGACCTCCACCGTCAGCGACATCTACCAGCGGGTGACGAAGAAGGAGCTGCCGGACGAGGTCGTGCTGAAGCAGGCGAAACTGTGGACGCTGATCTGGGCGGGCGTGTTCGTGGTGTTCGCGTCGATGTTCACCAGCACCGACCAGCCTGTGGTCGAGGTGGGGCTGAGCATCGCCAGCTACACCTACGGCGCGCTGCTGGGCTCGTTCGCGCTCGGCATCCTCGTCAAGCGGGCGCAGCAGTCCGACGCGATCATCGCGTTCCTGTGCACGATCGTCGTCTCCGCCGTGATGGTCCTGGGCGTGACGTTCACCGTCGACGGCGAGGACAAGTCGCTGGCGTTCCCGTGGTACGTGCCGCTCGGCGTGGTGACCACGCTGGTGCTCGGTGGACTGCTGTCGCTGCGACACCGTGCCCCGGGCCCGGACGAGCTGGAACGGGTGAAGGAAACAGCCTGAATCGGCCGGATCACCGAGCACATCGGATCGATCACCGAAACGGCCGGGTCCCCTTCGTGGGGCCCGGCCGTTTCACATCCTCGGGGTGGTGCGGGACGTGCTGTGTGCGACCGACCCCACGAACCGGGCCCTGCCGTCCGGCTGCCACTCCACGGGGACACCGAGACGGGTCGAGGGCCGACGCAGCGACTCGTGCAGGTCCTCGTAGCTGATACGACCCAGCCGGGAAGGACGGCGCCGGATCTCGGCCACCCGCTCGGCCCCGGCGAGCAACTGGTCCCATTCAGCGGGTGGGATCGCCTTACCTGCGGCCTCGAGCACGTGCTCGTCCGCGGTCGCCCACGCCACCGGCGACGCCTCGAGACTCCACCACCGCCTGCTCCACGGCGGCGCGATGAACCCGTGCGTCACACACGGCACCGGCCGGCCGGGCACGAACCGCGTCCCCTCCCTCGCCTCGAAGGTCACCAGCCGATACGCGAATTCCGGGGGCGCGGCCGGGTCCCGGGAGATGTCGGCGAGCACCAGAAGTTGCACGGTGGAGTCGGCCTGCTCCACCACCATGCCGGGCACGAGCTGCCCTCCCCGGAACGGCTTCGTGGCGTTGCCCGCCAACAGTCCGCGCAGGAACACCCCGACACCGACCAGCACGGCCACCACACCCAGCACCATCGCCCACCACGAGGGGGCCGCGCTGTCCATGCCCTCAGCGATCGACCACACCCCTAGACCGATCAGGAGACCACCCACGCAAACGCCGATCGACAGCCACAGGACACGCCGATAGACGTTCGGACTGCTCGCCCGCAGATGCTCCCGGTCGATGGGGGCATCGAAGAACCGGCGCGGGTCCCCCGACGGCCAACCGTGCTCCGTCCGCTCGATCTGCTCGGTCTGCTCGGTCATGCGCGCATCGTCGCAGAACCCCACGTCCGAAGGGACCTTATCGAGTGAATTCCAGGGCGGTTCGGGACGAACGTCGGATCACGCGGGCTGTTCCACGGCCTCGGCCGACCGCAGCCGCTGTGAGATGACCCTGGTGATGCCGTCGCCCTGCATGCTCACGCCGTACAGCGCGTCGGCGATCTCCATCGTGGGTTTCTGGTGCGTGATGATGATGAGCTGCGAGTTCTCGCGCAGCTGTTCCAACAGCCCGATGAGCCGGCGCATGTTGGTGTCGTCGAGCGCGGCCTCGACCTCGTCCATGACGTAGAACGGCGAGGGCCGGGCCCGGAAGATCGCCACGAGCATCGCCACCGCCACCAGGGACTTCTCCCCACCGGACAGCAGCGACAGACGCTTGACCTTCTTGCCGGGTGGACGTGCCTCCACATCCACCCCCGTGGTGAGCATGTCGTCGGGTTCGGTGAGCACCATGCGCCCCTCCCCGCCCGGGAAGAGCACGGAGAACACGGTCTCGAACTCCCGTGCCACGTCGTGGTAGGCGCTGGTGAACACCTCGAGGATCTTGTCGTCGACCTCCTTGACCACGGTCAGCAGGTCCTTGCGGGTCGCCTTGAGGTCCTCCAGCTGCGTGGACAGGAACTTGTAGCGCTCCTCCAGCGCGGCGAACTCCTCCAACGCCAGTGGATTGACCTTGCCGAGCTGCGCGAGGTCCTTCTCGGCCCGTTTGGCGCGGCGGGCCTGCGTGTCCCGGTCGTACGGGATGGGTTGCGGCTCGACCACCGTCTCGCCGCGTTCCTTGGCGGCCTCGTACTCGGCCAGCTCCGCGGGACCGGGAGGCACGGGAACGTCCGGGCCGTACTCGGCGACGAGGTCGTCGAGACCGATACCGAACTCCTCGGCGATCTTGGTTTCGAGTTGTTCCAACCGCAGCCGCTGCTCGGCCCGCGCCACCTCGTCGCGGTGCACGGCGTCGGTGAGCTTCTCCAACTCCGTCGTCAGCTCCCGCACCCGGTTGCGCACTTGGTTCAGCGCCTGCTCGGTGTGTTCACGACGCGCCTGGATGGTGTCCCGTTCGACGGCGGCCCGCTGCAACGACTTCTCGATGCGGTCGAGCGCGATCTCGCCGCCCTCGACCACGGCGGCCGCGATGGCCGCCCCACGCTCCCGCGCGATCCTGGCCTTCTCGGCACGCTCCCGGGCCTGGCGCTCGGCCTCGGCCGCACGGCGCAGCGAATCGGCTTTACCGGCGATGCTGCGAGCACGTTCCTCGGCGGTACGTAGAGCGAGGCGGGCGTCCATCTCCTCCTGCCGCACCTTCGCCAACATCTCGGCAGCCTCGTCCCGCTCGCTGGTGTCGATGTCGGTGTCCACCGGCTGTTCGGAGACGACCGCCAGTCGTTCCTCCAGCTCCTCCAACTGCACGAGGATGTCGTCGCGGGTGCGTTCGACCTTCGCCCGTGCCTCGCGCAGCCGTTCGACCTCCGACTGCGCCGAGCGAGCGGCCTTCTCCAGGCTGGACACCCGCTCGGCGGACCGCGCCTTGCGCACCTTGGCCTCGTTGAGGGCCTCCTTGGCCTGTTCCAGTTCGGCCCGCCGGTCCCGGTGTTCGGCGCGGGCCCCCTCCAGTTCGGCCGCCGTACGCTCCAACACCCGCTCGGCCGCGGCGAGCCGATCCTGCGCCTCGTCGACGGCGGCCTGCACCTCGATGACGCTCTCGTCCCGAGCCGAACCACCGGTGGCCCGGTGGGGACCGAGGACGTCGCCGTCACCGGTGACCGCGGTGACCTCCGGATGAGCGGACACGAGTGCGCGGGCGTCGTCGAGCGAGGGCACCACTGCCACCCGCTCCAACGCCCGCTCCACGGCGGGCCGCAGTGCGTCGGGTGCGGTGACGACCTCACGCGCCCACCGGGCCCCCTCCGGCAACGCGGGCCACGTGGCCGGGTCGCTGGATGCCGGCGTGTCACCGATCAACAGTTCCGCGCGTCCGGCGTCGTTGCCCTTGAGATAGCGGAGCGCGGCGACCGCGTCGTCCCGCGCCGACACGGCCACGGCGTCGGCGACCGGTCCGAGCGCCGCGGCGAGGGCCGCCTCGTAACCGGGGTCGACGGTGAGCAGTGCCGCCACCGACCCCAACAACCCCGGCACGTCGTCCGCCGCGGCCAGGAGCGCACCGGCGCCGTCCTTGCGGGCCAATCCCATCGACAACGCGTCGACCCGCGCCTTCTCGGAAGCGATGTCGCGTTCGGCGGCCCGCTCGGCCTTGACCAGCTCGTCCACCCGTGCCTTGGCGGCCTTCTCGGCCTCCACGGCACGCTGGTGACGTTCCCGAAGCCCCTCGTCGTCGGAGTCCTCGACACCGCCTTCGACCCGGGCCGTCTCCAGTTCCTCCATCGCGGCCTCGGCGCGGGCGACGGCCTCCTCGATGCTGCTGGTGAGGCGGTCGATCTCCTCGGCGGTGGCGCTGCTTTTGCTCCGTAGCGCCTCGACCTGCCCCGACAACTTCGCGATTCCCTCACGTCGGTCGGCGATGGCGCGCACGGCGGCGAGGTGTGCGCGTTCGGCCGCCTGCAGGACCTGTTCGAGGTGCTCCCGCCGTTCCACGACCTCGGCGAGGGTCGATCGGGCCTCCACGACGGCCTCGTTCAGCTCGGCCTCCCGCTCGGCGGCCCGCTCGGCCTCCGCGAGCAGTTCCTCCGGGTCCCGACCGGTGCCACCGGTGTCGACCTCGGCCGACAGGTGTCGTTTGCGCTCGGCGGCCAGGCGCACGGTGCCTCGCAGCCGTTCGGCCAGCGCGGACAGCTGGTACCAGGTGTCCTGGGCCGCGGTGAGTTTCGGCGCGTCCGCGGCGAGCGCGGCCTCCAGCTCCGCCTGTTCCGAGGTGACGAGCTCCAACATCTGCTCGACCTCGGCCCGGCGGGCCCGGGCGGCCTTCTCGTCGGCCTCGTCCTTCTCGATCGCCTTGCGCTGGGTGACGAGGTCGTCCGCGTACAGTCGCAGTTTCGCGTCGCGCAGTTCGGCCTGGATCACCTGAGCGCGCCGCGCGATCTCGGCCTGCTTTCCCAACGGCTTCAGCTGCCGCCGCAGCTCCGTGGTCAGGTCGTTCAGCCGGTCGAGGTTGCCCTGCATGGCGGTGAGCTTGCGCAGGGCCTTCTCCTTACGTTTGCGGTGCTTGAGCACCCCGGCGGCCTCTTCGATGAAGGCCCGCCGTTCCTCGGGCTTGGCCTGCAGGATCTCCGACAACTGGCCCTGGCCGACGATGACGTGCATCTCCCGGCCGATGCCGGAGTCGGACAGCAACTCCTGGATGTCGAGCAGGCGGCACGCGTTGCCGTTGATCTCGTACTCGCTGGCACCGTCACGGAACATCCGCCGCGTGATCGACACCTCGGTGTACTCGATGGGCAACGCGCCGTCGGAGTTGTCGATGGTCAGTGTCACCTCGGCGCGGCCCAATGGAGCCCGCCCGGAGGTGCCGGCGAAGATGACGTCCTCCATCTTGCCGCCGCGCAGGTCCTTGGCGCCCTGGGTGCCCATGACCCATCGCAGCGCGTCCAGCACATTCGATTTGCCCGACCCGTTGGGTCCGACGACACAGGTGATGCCCGGCTCGAAGCGCAGGGTGGTCGCCGACGCGAAGGACTTGAAGCCTTTGAGCGTCAAGCTTTTCAAATGCACGCGGCGTGGACCCTTCCCTTACCGGTTGCTCTCGTCTCGATCCGCGGAGGCGTCTTCCGATCGGATGATGCTACCGCTTGCCCAGGTCAGGAACGTGGTAGGCGGGCCTC
>SMEZ01000019.1_pt1 | contig 69857 bp, 62 predicted proteins | sample 2456351 | NCBI WGS metagenome assembly SMEZ01 (sample SAMN10132605, study PRJNA489261) | soil metagenome | isolation source: day120 antibiotic-loamy sand soil ammended with composted manure from dairy... | place: USA | collected 2015-04-01 | reverse complement strand
GATGGTCCGGTTGCCGGTCTGTCCCCCAGAAGAGCTCATCAGTGCTCCCCACGCACGTGGGGATGGTCCGGGGTTCTCCGTCGTCGCCCTGCCCCACGTACTGTGCTCCCCACGCACGTGGGGATGGTCCGGCTGGGCGCGGCCCCAAGCCTGATGTGAGGGCGTGCTCCCCACGCACGTGGGGATGGTCCTACGCCTCCAGTTTCGCGGCAGTCGCTCGCCGCGTGCTCCCCACGCACGTGGGGATGGTCCGTGGAGGATCTCGCCCACGTTAACGATGTGCTGGTGCTCCCCACGCACGTGGGGATGGTCCGCATCTCGCCGGGCTTGTACTTGCCTCGCTTGAGTGCTCCCCACGCAGGTGGGGATAGTCCGACATGCCTCTAGGTACGAAGGTTCTCGTGGGGTTGCTAGCTGCAGCGCAATAGTGTTCTTGTTGTTCGTGGCTGGGTGCGCTGCCGCTATCGTCTCTCTACCTGATAATCCCGACCGGGGACAATGAGAGCTCGACCGAAACGCCTACTCCGCCAACTGAGTCACCGAGTCCGGAACCCAGTTGAGGAACCCAAAACGGGAGATGATCCTGAAGAGATCGGTTTGAAGAACTTGGGTTTCCTCTAAATCCTGAAAGTGTGGTGCACAGTGATTATCTAAATGCTGTGCGCGAGATTGTGCGGGGTTGCGGCCCTCGATGCGGATTCGATTGTGGCCTGTCGCCTAGATGTGTGTTGGATTTTTCTAGACGAAGGAGAGAGAATCTTGGCGCTATATTGAACAGGTCTAGCTGTACGAAGACTTCAATTACGGGGCCATGCTGACTTTGCTGGAGGAAGTAGAGCAACTGCTAGATGTAGTGCATGAGCATCTCTATCCCTGCTGGTGAGCCAGGCGTGAACCCGTCCTGCTGTCCGCAGCAGGACAGGGAAAACAAAGTTTGTTCGTATAGTTAATGACGTATTTCTATGACTGTTGAGCAGCACAGTCCCTGTCCTTTTACGATGTGACATTCCTCAGTCACTCGGTATGCTCTCAATTCTTGAGAACTTACGCCGGTGCGCATCCAAGAGTCTGGCAAGCGCTGCCCTGAATTCATGTGTTCAGTGGCGAGTCCTCCTCTTAGCTTCGCTGACGTTTCCGTTGAGTGGACAACGTCTGGTTTGTTGGCGTAGCTATCGCTGATCCGCAAGCCAAATGTTTCGTTGGGTTGCGCTTTCCTCAATAGATGTTGATGATCGTCAGCAGTCTATTCGCAGAGTACAAGATCGAGGGAATTCTTCCTCTTCTGGAGAAAAGGTGCTCGCGCTGGGTAAGAGACTCTCGGCTGTACTTTTCGACCTGCGGTAGGAGTCGCCTTGTCTTCCCCAGCGCCCCAGATTGTGCTTGACACGGAGAGAGGTCTCACGGAGGCCGACATTCACGCCCTTGCTGAGCACGGACCGGTGGTTCGGCTCAGCGTGATGGGGCTGGACGTATGGGCGGTCACCGGCTACGAGGAGTTGCGTACGCTCATGGCCGACCCTGAAGTGAAGCGCGGAGTGGAGCATTGGACTGCCGTGGCCCAGGGCAAGGTTCCGGCAGAGCATCCGCTGGTGAAGCTGGTTTCCATGGGGTCGATGCTCAGCAAGAATCCCCCCGAGCACACCCGGCTGCGACGCCTTGTGCAGCATGCGTTCACTACTCGACGCGTGGAAGGGCTGCGCCCGGTCGTGCAGGAGTTGACGCGCGCCTGCCTGGACCGTATTGACGCCTCCCAGCCGTTCGATATCAACGCGGCGCTGTCTCACCCGGTGCCTGTGGGGGTTATCGGTCGTTTGCTGGGGATTCCCGAAACAGATCAGCCTGCTTTGGATTCTCTGGTCACGCGTCTGCTGTCGGGCACCGACGCCACAGTCCACGAAGAGTTGTACGCCTATGTTGCGGCCATGGTGGCGGCTCGACGGGAGCAGCCTGATGACGGTTTGATTAGCGCCCTGCTGCACGTCCATGACGACGACGGCTCCACACTGTCGGAAGAAGACTTGATGTGGACGGTGGTGCTCCTCGTTGATGCCGGGTTTGAAACCACGGTGGGGCAGATCTCCAATTCGGTGCGGTTGCTATTGGAGCATCCGGACCAGCTTGCCCTGGTCACGTCCGGTGAAGTGCCGTGGGAGCGGGCAGTGGAAGAGTGTCTGCGGCATACCGCGTCGGTGGTGATGCTGCCGTTCTGTTTCCCCACCCGGGAGAAGGAATTGGGCGGGTACACGATTGGGGCTGGGGAGCCGGTGATGATGGTTTACGGGGCTGCTAACCGGGACAGCCGGGTCCATGCTGCCCCGAAAGTTTTCGATGTGACCCGCTCGGATAGCCGCCACATCACGTTCGGGCACGGCCCCCACCACTGTTTGGGGGCACCGCTGGCGCGCCTGGAACTCAACGTGGTGCTTCCGGAACTGTTTGCGCGTTTCCCGAAACTGGCGTTGGCGGAGAGGGACATCCCGCGGGTGAAGAGCCTGTTTGTGAACCGTCCCAGCGAATTGTGGGTGACTGCTGGGATGGGCTGACATCCCGACAGCTGAGATTTTCCGCCAGGGGAGGGCCGAGGCTGCAGGCCTGTCTTCGCACGGCTGACGCTCTCCCCGCTGCCGTATCGCAAAGGTGGTGCGGGCGTGCCGCGGGTTCGGACAGTCAAGGAAGACCACCGTGCTGGAGTTTGGTGTGCTAGGGGCATGACTGGACTGCTGCGGCGGTTGCACGCTGTGCTTGACGAGTTCAACGCCGCCTATCCGTGGGACCACAACGCCTACTACCACCGGTGGATTCTGCGGCAGCTCCCCCCGCGTTTCGGTCGTGCTCTCGATGCCGGATCCGGGAGCGGTGACCTGGCCCGGCTGCTGGCTGGGCGTGCGGATCGGGTGTGCGGGATCGATATCGACCCGGTGATCACTGCCCGGGCGCGGGAGCTCACCGATCCCGCGGCACCCGTGGTTTTCACGGTCGGTGATGTGCTCACCGATACCCCCGCAGGCCCCTATGACGTGGTGACGTGCGTGGCAGCAGTGCACCACATGCCGTTGGCTGAGGCGCTCACCTGTTTTCGGGATCTGCTCGCCCCGGGAGGCACCCTGGTGGTCGTGGGCTTGTATCGGGCGCACGACCCGATTGACGTCTTGTTGGACGGTGTCTCGGTTGTGCTCAACCCGCTGATTGGCTGGGTGCGTCACCGGGGACGCCGTGCGCCGCGGCCGGTGTCTATGACTGCGGTGACCACGCCCGCCACCATGACGTTCGCGGAGATCGTTGCGGAGGCCCGGCGCGTCCTGCCAGGGGCACGGCTGCGCCGTCGGCTGTTGTGGCGCTACACCCTGGTGTGGCGGAAACCGTGACCGCGGGCCCGGGCAGCCGCGAATCCGGTGTCTTCTGGGCTACCGGCACCTGACCGGTAGCCCGGGGCGCGGCAGTGTCCCGGGAGACGGGGCCGGTGCTGTCGGGCACGGCCCCTGGGAGCAGGGTGCGGGAGGGGCGTTACCGATCAGTGACGGGGTGGTGTCGGTGTGGAGGCGGGGCAGCAGACTGCCCGGGGGCGCCGCTGGGGTGCGGGGGCGGGGCGGCCTAGTGTGGCGCTGGTAATCCCCGTGGCGGTGCCGCTGGCGAAGTGTTTTCGGGCCCGCCACTGGAAGACAGCAGGATTCGAGGGGAAGGTGGTGGGTCGGATGAGTGGTGTGCGCTGCGTGGTGGACGGGGGGATTGCGCGGATCACGCTTGCCCGTCCGGAAGCGTCGAACTCGGTGGACATGGCGGCCGCACGGGCTTTTGGGGAGGCGGTTGACCAGGCCGGGGACCCGGCGGTTCGGGTGGTGCTCCTCACCGGCGAGGGGAAGCGGTTCTGTGCCGGCGGGGACGTGGCGTCGATGATGGCGGCTGAGGACCGGTCGGGGTATTTGAACGAGCTCGCTGCCACGCTGGGCGACGGGCTGCTGCGGTTGACAGAGTTGGCTAAGCCGGTGGTGGCCGCGGTGCACGGGGCGGTCGCCGGGGCCGGTCTCGCGTTCGTGCTCACCGCTGACCTGGTGGTGGCGGCGCGTTCCACCAAGTTCCTCATGGCCTATGCCGGGGTGGGGTTGACGCCTGACTGCGGGGTGTCTTATCTGCTTCCCCGAGCGGTCGGGCAGCAGCGGGCGTTGGAGATGGCCTTGATGAACCGGCCGTTGACCGCAGAGGAGGCACGCGAGTGGGGACTGGTCACCGAAGTGGTTGACGACGAGGCGGCGGTCAGCCGGGCAGAAGAGGTCGCCGCGCAGCTTGCTGCGGGGCCCGCGTTTGCTCTCGGCCAGGCGAAGCGGCTGCTCCGCTCGTCGTGGACGGTGTCACCGCAGCAGAGTGTCACTGATGAGGCGGAGACGATCAGCCGCGCGATCGGTACCGATGATGCGGCCCGGTTGATTGACGCGTTCTTGAAGCGCTAACCGTCGGGTGCGGCATCCCGCGGCTGGGCGGGGTGCCGCGGACAGGCAGGGCGCAAGTAGGCTGGGGCAGGCATTCCGCTGGGCGGAAACGGGAGGCGACTGTGGCAGGGCAGAAGGAACGCATGCTCGCAGGCGAACTGTACATTGCCGACGATCCTGAGCTGGCGGCTGACCTGCGGCGGGCGATGAAGCTGATGGAGCGGTTCAACACGGCTCCTGCGGAGGACGCTGACGGGCGGCGGGCGATCCTGGCGGAACTGTTGGGTGAGGTCGGGGAGGATGTGGAGATCCGCCCGCCGCTGTACGTGGACTACGGCTACCAGATCAGTATCGGACCGCGGACGTTCGTCAATTTCGGGGCGGTCATGTTGGACGTGGCGCCGATCCGGATCGGCGCTGACACGCAGATCGGCCCGAACGTGCAGTTGTTGACCCCCACCCATCCGTTGGATCCCGAGTTGCGGCGCGCCAAGTGGGAGGCGGCCGAGCCCATCACGATCGGGGAGAACGTGTGGCTGGGCGGCGGCGTCATCGTCTGCCCAGGGGTGACGATCGGCGACAACACGGTGGTGGGCGCGGGGGCGGTGGTCACCCGTGACCTTCCGGCGAACGTGGTCGCGGTGGGGAATCCTGCGCGGGTGATCCGCGAGCTTTAGAACCGTGTGGGCTCGGCGGGAAGCGGCTTATTCCAGTACTCGAAGCCCGACGATGCCGCTGATGATGAGCAGGAGGCAGCAGATTTTCGCCACGCTCACGGCTTCGCCGAGCCAGACCATGCCGACGGTGGCGGTGCCGACCGCGCCGATACCGACCCATACCGCGTAGCCGGTGCCGACGGGGATGGATTTGAGGGCCAGGGACAGGCCAACCATGCTGAGCACCATGGCGACGAGGAAGATCACCGAGGGCCAGAGCCGGGTGAAGCCGCGTGAGGCGTCGAGCGCGATCGCCCATACGGTTTCGAGGAGTCCGGACAAGATAAGGAGCAGCCAGGCCATCTCCGCCTCCGAGTCGTAGGGAAGTGCCGCGCCGTCTTGTCCTGACCGGGTACGGCGCACCTCGTCCGGGGCTGAGGCTCGGGGCCCCGCCGTCGGATCAGGTTAACGGAGCGGGGTGAGTGGTCATGCCGGCGGTGGGCCGGGACGGGGTTTGGTGGACCGTGCGGGCTGCACGCGGGTGCGGCGGGGTGGGGTGAGCGGGGCGTCTGGTGCCTGTGGTCTGCGGAGGGCTCTCTTGCGGGCAGGTGCAGGGGCTGTGGCTGGTGCAGCTGGCCTGCGCAGAGGGTTCGCCTGTGAGAAGAGCCATTCTTGATGGGCGGTAGAAAAGCGCTCCAAAAACGGGTTAAGGCAACTGGTTATTTGCGCGATGCCAACTGGTCAATCCCTTCAAAGCGAAATCCAAACTACGGTTGGTGGGGGGAACGTTTAAATGCCTGAATAATGGCTGGGACAGGAGTAGGGTTCCCCCTGATGACACGGAGGTATGAGGGGAAGATCGTGAAAGAGGCAGAGTCGCATGCGCTCACCGAGGAATTCTTGATCCGACCGCCACGTCAGGAGCGGAGCCGTCGAGCGTGGGCGCGGGTGCTGGAGGCCGGTGCTTCCCTGTTCGAAGAAGGCGGGTATGAGGCGTTCACCATTGCGGCTGTCTGTGAGCGCGCTAAGGTTGCCCCTCGGGCTATCTACGACCGCACTCCCAGCAAGGATGCGCTTCTCGTTGCTGTCTACGAGTACTGGGTGAACCGGGTCTGGGAGGAGATGCGGATTTTTGACGACGAGGAGCAGTGGATCGGTCTTGACGGTCCTGAACTAGTCACACGGCTCTTCACGGAGCTCGGCAGCATCCTTCGTCGCCACGAGTCCTTCACCCGGTCACTCATGACTCTTTCACCCACTACCCACGACAGGATCTACCGGCGGGTCCAGTGGTACAACAGGCAGCTCATCGACCGGCTCACCAACCTGTTGCTGCTGGCAAAACCGCAGATCGCGCACAGTGATCCGGAGACGGCGGTGCAGATGTGCCTGATTGCTGTCTACTCCGCGCTGATCGTGCACGTCGGGTGCGGCGCAGTGCTGGCGCCGGCTTCTCTCGACCGTGACGATTTCAACCGGCATCTCGCGGAGATGGCGCTGCGCTACCTGCTGGGAGCGGAGCCGCAAGCAGCGTGAGGGGAGCTCGGGAGCAGAGGCTAGACACCAAGGAAAATAGCCACAGGTAATGACACCCAGCGTTTTCTTCTCTGGAAGATTTTTCTCGGCTGCCGATACGGAAAGGGTGAGAGCGAAGGGGGAGAATGGCTCTCCGGCGTTTCCGAAGCGCTGTTTTCGTTTTTGGTGGAGCCGACGCTGTGTGAAGAAGCTCAAGGAGCCTCCCGCTGCTGGAGTTGTGCAAGGATTTCAGCACAGTACCTCGGAGACTATTGGCGCTAGTGCGTCTTCCTGGTGCAAAGTCGAGGCGACTGAGCTGGCTGGTTGCTAAAGTGTGTCGATTTTAGCGAAGAAAGATCCTCGACAGTGGCTGATTTATCCCTTCGTGGGGATCGATAGGCCTTTTGTTCCTCGACGTCGAGCACTGATGCGTACTGTCCGTTCCGGTTTTCGTAGGGCGGGGGGAAGTATGAGACGGGTTCAATTTCTGTGAGAACCGTTTTCCGGGTTCCGTTCAGCCCGCCCTGGGACGCGGTCAGCGGTGTCCCAACGGGACGCCTGCGTGGTGCAAGCTCCCCTGCACCGAGAGACGAAGGTGGAGGGGAGCTGTGTTGTGCGGGCGGTTCGCGCTTTTCTGTCGCCGGTGGCCCGGCACGTTAAGAGCGGTCACTCCGGCGTTGCGTGCGGGCTGAGCACGACTTCGGTGATGGCCCGGCCGTTCACAGCTGCGACCGTGGCAGTCCACGAGCCCAAGACCACCTGCTCCCCGGGTTTCTCGGGGATGTGGCCGAGCTGGGCTAGCAGCATCCCGGCCACGGTGACGTAGTCGCCTGCGGGCCGGTCGGTGAGGTGCACGTCCAGCTCGGGGAGTTCGTGCACGGGGAACGTGCCGGGCAGCCGCAAAGAACCGTCGGGCAGCCGGGTGACGGCGCGGGGAGCCGTGTCCGTTTCGTCGTAGATGTCTCCCACGATCTCCTCGAGCAGGTCTTCGAGGCTGACGATGCCGTCGATCGCTCCCGTGCCGTCGACGACGAGCGCCAAGTGCTGGCGTTCCGCGATCATGCGTTCCAAAGCCAGGGAGACCGGCAGGGAGTCGGCGAGCAGCAGCGGGGCGCGAGCGGCTGCGCGAGCGCTGCCTTCCCCCCGCAGCAGATCCGCCCAGTGCGCGACTCCCACCACGGTTTCCAGGTCGTCGTCAGCGACGACCGGGGCCCGGGAATGCCCGTGCTCGGCGAGGAAACGTGCCGCGTCCTGGGCGGGCATGGACGCGGGGACGACAACGACGTCGCGGCGGGGGATGAGGACGTGCCGCAGGTTCCGGTCGGCGATCTCGAACGCCCCGGTGAGAATGGTGCGCTGTTTGCGGGTGATGTTGGGCTGGGTGGCGAGCAGGTCACGCAGCTCCTCTTGCGACATTTCTTCCCGGGTGGCTGCCGGGTCGCCTCCGCTGAGCCGTACCACCAGGTCGGTGGAGACGCTGAGGAGCCACACCGCGGGCCGAGACAGCACGGAGAGCAGGGTGAGCGGCCGGGAGATGAGCACCGCCCAGGTTTCCGCCCGCTGCATGGCGATGCGTTTGGGAGCGAGCTCCCCGAAGACCAGGGTGATGAAAGTCAGCGCTACGGTGACCAGCACGATCGCCACGGGCGGGGCAGCTGTGCCGAAGACTGTGCTGAGCGGCGGAATCAACGGCTGGGCGAGGGAGACCGCAGCGGTCGCGGAGGCAAGGAACCCGGCCAAGGTGATACCGATCTGAATGGTGGCCAGGAACCGGTTGGGGTCGCGGGCGAGGCGTGCCACAGCACGCCCGCCTGCCCCGCGCCGCTCGAGCTGCCGTAGCTGGCTTTCCCGCAGGGTGACGAGCGCGATCTCGCTGCCCGCGAAGACCGCGTTCGTCAACACCAGAACTGCGACGAGCGCGAGTTGAACCGTGTAGTTCTCCATGGGGCCTCTTCGGACGGTGCCCCGTGGCCTCTACCCGCGGACATCAAAAGAGCAACACGCTGCGCGCAGGGGAGCACGGCTTTCCGGACGGTGGGGTGCACGGGATAACAGGACAGCCAGCGGATACCGTACGGGGCTGCTGCCTGCCGGTTCGCGGGCAAGAGGCGGGAAGTAGGCGGGTGGATGATTGGACCGCGCCGCTGGGGGCAGCCGTGCCAGAGAACGCGGAACCGCTGTGCGGTCCCGCCCAGGTGGACGAGTCCACGGAGGCGATGATGAACGGTCCCGAGTTCAACGCTCCCTCCGGCAGCATCCCCGCGCAGCGAGGACAGCGGCGGATCGCGAGCTATGCCACGTACGCGGAAGCGCAGCGGCTAGTCGATCGGATGTCCGACCGGGGATTTCCCGTGGAGCATGTGCGCATCATCGGGGACGGTGTGCGCACAGTGGAGCAGGTCACCGGGCGGATGACCAAGGTGAAAGCGGCCCTGGCCGGCGCAGGGACAGGGGCCTGGCTCGGCCTGTTCGTCGGCCTGCTGTTCGGCTTGTTCGCGATCGGCCCGGCATGGTTCTGGGTGATCCTGGTCAGCGTGGCGATCGGTGCGCTCTGGGGTGCGGTCTTCGGGTTTGCTGCACATTGGGCGACCCGGGGGCAGCGGGACTTCTCCAGCGTGCAGAGCCTGCAGGCAGAGCGCTACGACGTCTACGTCAATGCCATGCACGCTGCGCAGGCAGAACGTTTCCGCCAGGAAGCGAACCTCTAGCCTGCTGGCGGGCGCTGCCAGGCGAAAAACGGCAGCACCGGGAAGACCTGTGCCCAGACCGGCTGTCCCGCGGGACAGCCGACGAGGCGTCTCGGAACACCTCATCGCGGTTCCTCTCGACTGACAAGGACGCCACCGCTGCCTAGAGCCTGCTCGTGGAACGGGCACGGGTACCCCGCGTGGGCGCGCGGCTACGCGGACTTGGTAGGGATGGTGGTGGCCCGGCGGACGCGCCGAGCGAGGGCCGGGGCGGTCCCGCTGATCCGCAGTGGTCCCCGGTCGCGCAGCGCGTCGCCGCGAACTGATCCGAGTGGAGAGGAACCGCAGCGCTATGGCCCGTATCGCTTTCATCGGACTGGGCATCATGGGAAGCCCGATGGCCGTCCACTTCCACAATGCTGGACACCAGGTTGTCGGGTACAACCGCACTCCCGCGAAGACGAAGGCTTTGGTGGAGGCCGGAGGAACCGCTGCGGCAAGCGTCTCCGAGGCGGTCGCCGATGCGGACGTGGTCGCGCTCATGGTCACCGACACGCCTGACGTGGTCGAGGTTCTCACCGGTGCGGGCGGCGTGTTCGAGACGGCCAAGCCTGGCACGCTGATCATCGACTTTTCCACGATCCGCCCCGATGTGACCGCTGATCTTGCCGCCCAGGCCCGCAGCAGGGGATTGCGCATGGTTGACGCCCCGGTGTCCGGGGGCGAGGTGGGCGCGCAGAACGCGACCCTGTCCATCATGGTTGGCGGCACCGAGGAGGATTTCGCGGCCGCCCGACCGTTCCTCGAAGTGGTCGGAAAGACGATCGTGCACGTGGGGCCGAGCGGTTCGGGGCAGACGGTGAAGGCCGCCAACCAGCTCATTGTGGCGGGGCATCTGGCGGTGCTCGCCGAAGCGATCGTCTTCTTGGAAGCCTACGGGGTGGATGTGTCGGCCGCTCTGGACGTCCTCGGCGGCGGGCTGGCGCGCTCCGCGATCATGGAGCACAAGGCTGAGCTGATGCGTCGCCGCTCGTTCACGCCGGGGTTCCGGCTCGACCTGCACCACAAGGATCTCGGCATTGTCACGACAGCTGCCCGGGAAGCCGGGGTGGTGATTCCTGTGGCGGCTGCGGCCGCGCAGCTCATTGCGGCAGCGCGCGCAAACGGTGACGGCGACCTGGACCATTCTGCGCTTTTCCGCACGATTGCTCGGCTCTCCGGGCGGGACTGAGCCACGCGTGCAGCGCCGTGCCCCGGCCGGTGGAGTCCGTCTGGCAGGGCAGGAGTACGGCGTGGCTGGGCTGCGTGAATGCAGCGGCCCAGCCACCTGACCGAATCGGGCATACAAGATCGGGCGGGGCCGCGGGGGCTCCTTCTAGCGTGAAACAGCAGAGGAAGGAGATCCAGGTGCTGGACCGGCTCAACCAGGCCATGGAGTACATCGAGCGCCACCTCGACCAGCGGATCGAGGGTGCTGAGCTGGCGCAGATCGCGGCCACGTCGGAGTACCACATGCGGCGGCTCTTTTCTGCACTGGCGGGGATGCCGCTGTCGGAGTACATCCGACGGCGGCGGCTCACCGTTGCCGGAGCCGAAGTGCTGGCGGGGGACCGCACCCTGCTCGACATTGCCGTGCGCTACGGCTACGGCTCGGCGGAGGCGTTTGCGCGGGCGTTCCGCGCCATGCACGGGGTAGGGCCGGGGGAGGCCCGGCGCACCGGTGCGCCTTTGCGCTCCCAACCTCGGATGTCCTTCCGGCTCGTCGTTGAAGGGAGCACAGACATGCGATACCGGATTGTGGAGAAGGACGCTTTCCAGGTGGTTGGGAAGAAGGCGCGCGTGCCTCTCGTCTATGAGGGGCCTAACCCGGCCATCGTCGAGTTTGTGCGGAGTATCGACCCTGGGACACTGCAGCGGCTGGCGGAACTGTCCGATCAGGAGCCGCGGGGAGTGGTCGCAGCTGTTGCCAACATCGCCGGTGAGCGGGTGAGCGCACCGGAAGGCACCGAACTGGACTACTACCACGGGGTGGTCACTAGTGCGCCAGCACCCGAGGACATGGCGGTGCTGCCCGTGGCGGCAGGGCTGTGGGCGGTGTTCGAAGTGGAGGGAGAGGCGCCGTACGCCATCCAATACCTGTGGCGGGACGTGTTCACCCAGTGGTTTCCCGCCAACCCCTACCAGAGTGTGCCGGGGCCGGAACTGTTGCGCACCACGATGTCGCAGGACGGAGCCTATGTAGAAGCCGAACTGTGGGTCCCGGTGGAGCGGGTCGAACGGTGAAGCGGGAAGAGGACGCGAGCCGGGGCTGTTGATGACAGTGGCCGACTGCGGTGCGGTCGGCCACTGATACCCCCGTAAGCACCGGTGAGTGAGGATGTTGATGGAGACGCCGCAGCTTCCAGAGACACCGTCTGCTGGATCCCGCGACCCGCACGAGGACCTGGAGGCTCCTTCACCGCCCCCCGGGAACGGACTGGTCATCGTCGGGGAGAGTGACGCCCCGACCTGCACGGACGGGGTGTGCTGGTGAGCGCCCCGGACCGGGCTGTGACCGTCGAGGTCTGGTCGGATGTGGTGTGCCCGTGGTGCTACATCGGCAAGCGCCGCCTGGAGCGTGCCTTGGCGCAGTTCGAGCACGCCGATGAGGTGGAGGTCGTCTGGCGGAGCTTCCAGCTCGACCCGACGTTCCCCGCAGGGGTCCGCCAGCCTGTGCCGCAGATGCTGGCGGAGAAGATCGGCGGCACACTCGAGCAGGTCCGGCAGATGAACGCGAGGGTCACCGCATTGGCCGCGGAGGAGGGCCTGGAGTACCGCCTCGAACAGGCCACGATGGTGAACACGTTCGACGCCCACCGCTTGACCCATCTGGCCAAGGCGCATGGCAAGGGGGATGCCGCGCACGAGCGGCTGCTGCGCGCCCAACTGGTGGAGGCGCAGGTCCTCGACGACGCGGACACGCTGGTCCGGTTGGGTGTGGAGATCGGGCTTCCCGAGGAGGAGACCCGCCGGGTAGTGGCGGGGGACGATTACGCCCAGCAGGTGCGGGACGATTTCGCGGCGGCACGCACCCTCGGGGTGCGCGGGGTGCCGTTCTTCGCGTTGAACCGGGCGTTTGCGGTGTCCGGCGCTCAGCCCGTGGAGACGTTCGTGTCCGCGCTGCGCGCCGCCTACACCCGCGCTCGGCCCGCCCCAAGCTGAGGACGTCGGGCCGAGCCCGGGTGAGAGAAGGAAGGGCCCCGCCGGTGTGGCTGCCGGCGGGGCCTGCACTGTTCCGGTCAGACCTGGTGCATCAGACGAAGTTCACGTCGCTGCACAGGTAGTAGGTCTGGTCCATGTGCGAGGCCTTCCAGATGGTGAAGACCACGTGGCGGCCGCTGCGGTTGGGGGCGTGGACCGTGAACTGGATGTTCTGGGCCGGGGGGTAGCTGCCGGTCTGGTGCACCAGTTCCAGGCTGTCCCAGGTCAGCGGCTGGGTGGTCGGGTCGAAGCCCTGCTTGGTGACGTAGACCAGGAAGTAGTCTGCGCCGTGGCTGGCCTGGTCGTACAGGTGGATGGTGAAGGTGTTGTTGACGTCGGTGGTCTTCCACGGGCCTACGGCGTCCATGGAGCGGTAGCGGCCGCCTTCGGTGAGGCCACCGCTGCACAGCTGGCCGTCGGGGAGGGCAGCCCGGTGGTTGCCGCCGACCCAGTCGCGGTACAGGCCGTTCCAGTTCCACATGGCGTTGGGGTTGTCCTGCCAGGCCTGCCAGCACATGGGGTCTTCGTACTGCATGTTGGGGTTGAGGTGGTCGTGGCCCCAACGCAGCCAGCAACCGTAGTTACGGGTCGCGGGGTTGATGACCGACCCGTGGGCGGACGCGGGGGCGGTCCACTGGGTCAGCCCGAGAAGGGCTGTGAAGAGGACCGCGAGAGCCCGTACTGTCCACCGGTGTTTCCCGGTACGAGAGTAACGATGCATTAGTGTTCTCCAAATTTCCGGATGTGGGGGCTCCGGGCATGGGAACGCTCCCATGCTGAGAGAAATATTACTAATTGGAATTGATCAAAAACAGGGAGTGATAAAAATAAGAGAATATTTCCCTTTTGTTTCATAAGTCGGATTTTTTAAATAAAATGACAGAAGTGAAATGAGTGATGATTTGGGAGGTTATGTCCCCCGGGAGTCCTGCAGCGCGTCAGTCCTGCTCGGGAGAGGACAGCACATCGGCGGCCTGTGCCAGCCACTGGCCTGCAGCCAGGGCGTCGCGGATGCTGGCGTCGCGGGCCTCGCGGATCGCCTCCAGGTCTGCGGCTGTGGCCAAGTGGTCGACGCCGAGCTGTGCCGCGGTGGCTTCGGCGAGCAGCTCCCCGTAGGCGCTGTCCCGGCTCCGTGCTTCCTCGATCTGCTCCCACTCGCGCTGCCGCTGCACGGCCAGGCGCACTTTCTCCCCGTAGTCGACGATGGCAGCGACCCGCCGCTCGATCGCCTCGTGCACTGCGCGGATCGCCTCCCGCTGGGGCCGCAGTGACGCGCGCACGGTGGCAGAGACGGCGTTCTCCTCGCGTTCCGCCAGCTCAGCACTGAGTTTCTGCTGCTGGTAGAGCAGGCGCGCCAGCTGCCACTCTTGATCTTGCACGATCATCGATGCCTGCTGGCCGTCGAAGGCTTCGCCGAGGGCCGCCGCGGACTCCTCGATGAGACGTCGAGTCCGCTGGACATGCAGCAGGAGTGTCTGCCCGTACTCGTCGAAGTCGTCGGGAATGAAATAGCGGTCGTGGTGCGTGCGGGGAGAGTCGTCCGCGACGAGCACACCGATCGTCACCAGAATCCCCAGGAGGGCGGTGACAACGGAGGCCAGGATGACAATACCGTCGTGGCCCAGCCAATCTCCAAAGGTGATCAGGCCACCAAAAAGGAAAAAGGCAGCTATCCCTCCCAGCCAACCGCGGACGCGGAAAGCAGCCACAATCCCTGCGAGCATGAGCAGCGTGGCGATCACAGCGAAGAAATCCATGAAAGTGGAAACCGCCCACGCCACTGCTGCAGTAGCCCCTGCGGTCAGGGCCACAAGGAAGACCGCGCTGACTGCTCTGCCCCCGGCAGAGCGCGGTCTGACCTCTTCGCCCCTGGTGCGGCTGGGCTTCTTCTCGGCAGGAAGCAAAGAGCCGGTGCGACGGGCGAGCCGCTCTCTTACCTCGGCAGGCAGTTCGGGGTCGAAGATCGGGAGTAGTTGCGCGACTCCCTCATCCTCGTGCTTGTCGTGGGAGGACATCGCGACTGGCACTCTCTTTCCCAGCTTCCTGTTCGAGAGGACGGGATGCTGTGGGATCCCGAATGCCTTCGATGCTCTATGGCGCGGAAGACCGCGTCAAATCTCGGGGACGTTGCCGGGAGCTTCCAGGGCGGAGAGCGGGGTGCGGTGCGCCCTCCGTGCCAGTACGGTTGGGGCCTCCCCGCGGGGAGGCCCCAACCGTACTGAGAGGACGAGGAAGTGTGAGAGGAAAAGCCAGGCCGTCGGCAGCGATCAGAAGGTGAGGACCGTGCGTGCGCCGAGCGGGTTGTCGAGGGCGGCCAGGGCGCTGTTGACCTCGCTGAGGGGCACCCGGGCGGTGAGGAGTTCGTCGAGTTTGAGGCGGCCGTCCAGGTAGAGCTGGCAGTAGAAGGGGATGTCGATCCGGGGGCGGGCAGAGCCCATCTTGGATCCCTGGAGGCGTTTTTCCAGCAGCAGGTCGGTGGCGCGGATGCTCACCTGCACCTCGGGGTGGGCCACACCCACGACGGTGGCGGTGCCCTTGGTGTCGAGCATCCGGAAGGCCTGCTCCATGGTCGCGGCGATGCCGACCACTTCAATGGCGTGGTCGACTCCGCCGCCGGTCAGTTCGCGCACGGCCTCCACCGGATCGGTGGTGCTGGCGTCGATGGTGTGGGTGGCGCCGAATTGCCGGGCGAGGTCGAGTTTGTCGGCGAGCCGGTCGATGGCGATGATCTGCGCGGCCCCGCACAGTCGGGCTCCTTGGATCACGTTGAGGCCCACACCGCCACAGCCGATAACGGCCACAGTCTGACCGGATTGCACCTGGGCGGCGTTGCGTACCGCGCCCATGCCGGTGATGACGGAGCAGCCGAGGAGGGCGGCGCGGTCGAGCGGCATCTCCTCGGGCAGTTTGACGACGGCGCCTTCGTAGACGAGGACCTGTTCTGCGAATCCGCCGAGGCCGACGAACGGTTCGACGGGGGTGTCGCCTTGGGAGAGCCGCGGCGGCTGGCCGGGGTCTCTGGAGCGGCGCTTGTGCGCGCAGTGCTGGAGTTCGCCGCGCATGCACCAGCGGCAGGTGCCGCAGAAGGCGGAAGCACAGGTCACCACGTGGTCGCCGGGTTCGACGGCGGTGACGGCGCTGCCTACCCGTTCCACGATTCCTGCGACTTCGTGGCCGAGGATGAGGGGCAGGGGAAGGTCGTTGGCTCCCTGCTGCATGGTCCGGTCGGTGTGGCAGACACCGGAGGCTGCGACGCGGATGAGGACTTCGTCGGGGGCGGGCTCGGAGACAGTGACGTCCTCGATCACTAGGTCCTTGCGGAACTCGTGCAGGACGGCTGCTTTCATCAACGCTCCCAGAGGGGTCGGCAATGAGACGCAGATAACAATATATTGCTTATTATTAATTTCATAGATGTGAGTGATCTGAGTCTCATTGGGTGCTGGAGAGTGCGGGCAGCCGCCCGCCGCACCGAAGCCTGCGGCACGCCCAGCCTAAGAAGCGGGCGCGGGCCTCGGGATCAGGTGGGGGATGCGCTGTTGATCTGCGTCTTCGGGGTGCACGGGACCATCTGAGGGTCGGTGACACGGAGCGCGAGGAGCGCCACGTCGTCGTCGTGGCCCGCGGCACGGACCCGGGAGATGAGCCCGTCGCACAAGTCCGCAAGGGAGGAGTGCGCCAGGCGGGCAGCGTGGTCGCGCAGCGACTCCAGGCCGGTGTCGATAGGGCGCGCAGCCGATTCGACCAGGCCGTCGCTGTAGAACACCACGGTGGTCGACGGTGTCAGGGTGGTGGTGAAGTTCTGGCGACGCGCAAAGGGGACGATGCCGAGCAGAGGGTCATTCTCCGCGTCGAGAAAGCGGCTGTGGCCGTCGCGGTCGAGCAGCAGCGGGGGCGGATGCCCAGCATTGGTCCAGGCCAACTGCCATGAAGAGTCCGCTGTCCGTTCCAGCCGGGCGAAGATGAGGGTGGCCATGGTGGGGGCGTCCAAAGTGACCAGCGCCTGGTCGAGCCGGGAGACGATCTCCCCGGGGGTGGACGTGTGGTCCCAGGCGAAAGCGCGCAGCATACTGCGGATCTCGGCCATCTGGGCGGCCGAGCGCAGGTCGTGTCCTGTCACGTCGCCGAGCACCATGGTGAGCGTGCCGTCCGCCAAGGTGAACGCGTCATACCAGTCGCCGCCGACCCGGGAGGACTGGGGTGCAGGGTAGTAGCGTGCCTCCATTTCGAGTCCGGGGATGCGGGGAAGCTGCGGCAGCAGGTAGCGCTGCATGGTTTCTGCGACTCGGCGCTGCTGCTCGTAGTCGAGGGCGAGCCCGGCCTGGTGGGCGATGTCGTCGACCAGGGTGATCTCGGTGGAGGTGAAGTCGGGACGCTCCTTGGAACGGCCGAGGGTCAGCGCGCCGAGGATGCTGCCGCCCCGGCCGCGCAGCGGAGCGGCGATCGCGGAATGCATCCCCGTGGTGGCGAACAGTCGCCGCTGCACCACGGCCATCTCCGCGTCCGGGGGCACGCTGTAGTCTTCGGGGCTGATCCGGGACACCGGGGCGCCTTTGAGGACCCGGGAGAGCGGCATCTGCGACTCCGGGGGAACCGGTGGGAGCGAGCCTTCCAGTTCTTCGACCCGCACGTGGCGGTTGTCGTGGTAGTGTATCGCCGCGGCCCGGCGGACGTGGCCGTGTTCGTCGATCAAGTCCACGATGGCCCAGTCGGCGAGGCGCGGCAGCACCAACTGCACGACTTGGCGCAGGGCTTCCGCGATCTCCACATGGGAGGTCAGCACCGTGGTGGTTGCGGAGATCAGCGACAGGTTCGCGGTCAGCGCTGCCACATGGTCGGGGTCGTACGTGCCGAACATTTCAGGGTCGAAGACCCGTTCGTGGAACAGCACCGCCGTCCCCGGATCTCCGTTCTCCAACCGGTAGGGGGCGACCAGCCACACCACCGGCAGCAGTCCGCCGTCGCCGCACATGAACCATGCGCTGCCCGCACGGATGGTGAATTCGTGCTGGTAGTCCTGGGTCAGTTTGCACTCCTGGGGCGACAGCAGGGTGCCGTTTGCGCTCCGATGCAGTGCGTCATGCGCGTTGCTGCCGACCAGAAGCGCTGCGGACCAGCGCAGGATCTCTTCGGCACGCGGGTTCACTGAGACGATGCGCTCTTGTGCGTCGGTGACGTAGATCCCGATGTCCAGGCCGGTCAGGACCTTTTCGACAAGCAGCGGGTCTGCAGCGGCGGCCTGGCCACTGCGCTTGCCGTGCTCTGCCTGGTGTCTCATGCCGGAACTCTCCGCGCAGGTGCGACTGCTCCTCCAACGCCGTTCCTCTGCCCCGGCCGCAGAGCAATAACCCCGGGCATAGGGCTGGGGCGGTGCCCGGCACCGCCCCAGCCCTGCTGTGGTCGGGGCTGGTCAGGCGCAGTGGTCGTAGACGCTGACCCCGGAGAGCTCGTCGTTGCCGACCCTGCCGTACGGGAAGTTGCCCGCCCGGTTCTTCGGGAAGAACGCGGCCGGCTCGGTGCCTGGAGCGTGGACGTGGAAGTAGCCGCAGAACCCGTAGGAGGCCCACGAGCTCGCCTGGTCGTTGAATTTCTGCGGGATGTAGTACAGCCCGGGTTCGACAAAGTAGAGGTGCCAGCCTTCGCGTTCAGCCCGCGACCCCCACGGCCCGTGCTCCGCGACCACGACGTATGGGACGTAGTCGTCGTCGCAGCGGCCATGGTGGTGGTGTCCGCAGTGGTGGTGGCCGCTGCCGCGGTTCGAGGCCATGGTGTCCCGGGCAGGCTGGAGGCATTCCGCGGAATCGGCGTCCCCGCCGTTAGGGACCAGGGTTACCGCACAGTTCGGCAAGATCACCGGCTGGTGGTCGACCTCGGCCGCGGCGTTGGGCGTGCTCGTGGAGACCAGCACACCGGTCAGGAGTCCGGTGAGAGCAAGAGTGATGGAACGGCGCATGACTCCCCCAATGTCACGTCTCTTAGTGACCTTATGGTTACATAGCGTTCCTATTGGTGGGAGTCTTCGTAGCCGTGTCGCCCTCGTTTCCCCGCGGGACAGGGCAGCAGGACCCTGGGAGAAGAGGTGGGGCGGGCGCCAGGAGTCCCACCTCACCTGGCAGGAGCGCACAAAGAACCGTCCCCGGTGCTGGGGGATCAGCACCGGGGACGGTAGCGGCGGTATCCCCTGGAGAGGTCAACGCCCGCGAGGTGGAGCGAGTTTGGCCTGCGGGTCGCGCAGGGCGGCCTCGTCAGGGCGGGCTCCCGCGGCGATGGCCATGCGCGCGTCGATCATCAGCCGCGGCGCGTCGATGCTCAGGTGCGCGGTGAGGCGCCCCTCGGCATCCACCCAGGCTGCGGCCCACTGCGGGGTGCCGTCGCCCCGGATGACCAGCGTGTCCTCCGGGCTGTGGTGTCCCACGTACTGGATCTTGTGACCGAACTGGTCACTCCAGAAGTAGGGCACCGGATCGTGGACAGGCAGCGGGTCCTGGCTGGACGGGTCGTGGAGCAGAACGCCAGCGAGAGTGCGGGCTGCTTCTCGCGCGTCGTCCCAGTGCTCGACCCGGATCCGGGTGTTCCACCGCGGCGACCAGCGCACCGCGACGTCGCCGAGGGCGTAGATGCCCGGCAGGGAGGTGCGCAGGTGCTCGTCCACGACCACCCCGGTGTCCAGTGCGATCCCCGAACCGGACAGCCAGTCGACGGCCGGACGTACCCCGATCCCGGTGACGACCACGTCGGCGTCCACCTGCTCGCCGTTGGCGAGCTGCACCCCGGTCTCGGTGACCTCGGCGACTCCCGTGTCCAGCCGCAAGTCCACCTCCGACCACCAGGGCAGGAAGCGCTGGCCTACGTCTGCACCAAGCGCAGCGGAGAGGGGAGCGGGCCCTGCTTCGATGCAGGTCACCGAGCATCCCCGGCGCAGGGCCGCGGTTGCGACCTCGGCGCTGATCCAGCTCGCTCCCACCAGGACCACCCGCTGTCCGGGCTTGAGTTCGGCCCGGAGCTGGGCCGCGTCCTCCACGGTGCGGACCGTGAACTGGCGTCCCGGGCCGGGCAGCCGGATCGGGGAGGCCCCGGTGGCGATGACGAGCGCGTCGTAGGACAGCTCTCCGTCAGTGGTCTGCACGGTGCGCGCATCGGGGACGAGCCCGGTGGCGGCGACCCCGAGCCGCACGTCCACCGACAACTGGGCGTAGTCGGTGGGGAAGGTGGAGTCGTGCTCCTCCTCAAGAAGTGCAGCCTTCGACAGCGGCGGCCGGTCGTAGGGGGGATGCGGCTCGGCGCAGAGCATGACCAGCTCGCCCTCGTATCCCCGGCTGCGGAGCTGTTCGCAGGTTCGGGAGGCGGCGAGGCCGCCTCCCACAATGACGATCCGTTCCATAGTGGGCGTTGGCGTGCGGGATCAGCCGATGACCGCTTCGGACAGGGGAAGCACCCGCTTGCCGGGGGTGAACTTGGCGGGGATGCTCCGGAAGCCCACGTTGGTGCCCTGGTCGTGGAAGGGCACCAGGGCGTCGAAGTCGATCGTGTAGTCGGGCATGCGGGTGAGGATCTCCTGCAGCAGCCGCTTGGCCATGAACCGGCCGAGGTGGGAGCCCGCGCACCGGTGGACACCGATACCGAAGGCGACGTGGCGGTTGGGCCACCGGTGGATGTCGATGGTGTCGGGGTTCTCGAACTGCTCTTCGTCCCGGTTGGCCGACGCCCACGAGAGGAGGACCCGGTCGCCCTTCTTCATCGAGCAGCCGTGGAACTCGACGTCGCGGGTGACGGTGCGGGCCAGAGCCTGCGTGGGGGAGAAGACCCGGAGGAACTCCTCCACAGCGCGGTCGAGCAGGCTCAGGTCGTCGATGAGTTCCTGGCGGACGTCGGGGTTCTTGGCCAGCCAGACGAGGGCCTGACTCACCAGCGAAGCCGTGGTTCCGGTGCCGCCGGAGACGAGCAGGTCGACCATGGCGAAGACCTCCTCGTCGGTGATGGGACGGTCGTCGACCTTCTGCGACACCAGGAAGCTGATGACGTCGTCCTTGGGCTCCTGGCGGCGGGCCCGGATGGTGTCCCACATCTGCTGGGACAGGGCGGGAAGCTCCACTTCGACGGCGTGCCGGAACGCCTCGCTGTCCTGGGGCTCGGCCAGGGTGGCGCGGTGGGCGTCAGCGTAGCGCTTCCAGTCCTTCACGGGCAGGCCCAGCCAGTCGATGGTGACGATCGCGGGCACACCGATGATCGTGGTGAAGTCGCACTCGCCCTTTTCGATGACGCTGTCGACGAAGGCGACGGTGTACCGCTCCACCATCTCCTTCATCCGTTCCACCGCGGCGGGCGCGGTGACCTGGTTGACGATCTTGCGGTACTTCCGGAACTCCGGCGGGTCGACCTCGATGGGAATGTGGTGGTACATCGGGGTCGGGGGGATGACGATGGCCAGCCCGTCAGTGCCCGCCGCCTCACGGGTGGAGGAGAACAGGTCGTCGTCGCGGGCGGCGTCGAAGACGCTCTGGTAGTCCGACAGCACCCAGTAGCCGCCGTGGGCCTCGGTCCAGCCGCGCTTGTGGGTCTGCCGCAGCGCGCGGTAGGCGCCCACCGGGTCCTTGGCGTGCTCCGGAGAGTGGTGATCGAAGTGGATCACCGGGCAACGCGTGGGGTTGCTCATGCTGTGTGCCCTTTCCTGTCCTGGTTCGTGCGCGGAAGTCCGTTGTGAGCTGTGCGGATATGGTCTGTGACGAGATCTCGTATGGTGTGTGATCTTTATTGCGGTCCTGGTGATAATCGTTATACTCAAAAGCATTAATGTCAAGATGGCCAGGGAGAATAGGGATCTCTGGTCCCTAAGGAGGGCAACATGCGCGTCCGAGTCGACGGAAAGCAGTGCCAAGGGCACGGTGTGTGCTACATGACCGCGCCCGACGTGTTTGCGCCGCGCGAAGAAGACGGGCACGCCTACGTGCTCCACGAAGAGGTGGGCCCCGAACTGGAGGCGGCGGCCCGGGATGGAGCCGAGGCCTGCCCGGAGCGGGCCATCACCGTCGAGTGAGATCGTCGGACGCGGGGCCGCGTCTCTTCTTCTCTTAAGAAAAGAGGCGGGCCCCGGCGAACCTGCCCTTTGACGCGGTGCCGTGCCGGGAAGCCCACGGAGCGACATCTATACTCCGGCACACGGATGCGCTCGCGACCCGAGGGGAAAGTCAATGTTCGCCGTCTACGCCGAGAGTTTCTCGTCCGATGACCCGCTGTCTGCGCTGCGCCTGGGGGAGCGTCCCGACCCCGAACCCCCAGCGGGCTGGACGGTGGTCACGGTCCGGGCCGCGTCGCTCAACCACCACGACGTCTGGTCGCTGCGCGGGGTGGGTCTGCGCGAAGAGCAGCTGCCGATGATCCTCGGCTGCGACGCTGCCGGGTACGACGAGGACGGCAACGAAGTCGTGGTCCACGCTGTCATCAGCAGCCCGGACTGGGTGGGGGATGAAACCCTCGACCCGCACCGCTCGCTGCTCAGCGAACGGTACCAGGGGACGTTCGCGGAAAAAGTGGCTGTTCCCCGACGCAACCTCGTCCCCAAGCCCCGGTCGCTCTCCTTCGAGGAGGCTGCCTGCCTGCCGACCGCGTGGCTGACCGCCTACCGCATGCTGTTCACCCAGGCTGAACTCAAGCCCGGCGACAGCGTGCTGGTGCAGGGCGCGGGTGGGGGAGTGGCGACCGCGCTGATCGCGCTGGGCCGGGCCGCGGGGCTGCGGGTCTTTGCGACGAGCCGGGATGCCGCTAAACGCGAACGCGCCCGTGAACTGGGCGCCCACGATACTTTTGCGCCCGGCGAACGGCTTCCCGTGCGGGTGGATGCGGTCATGGAGACGGTCGGCCGGGCGACCTGGTCGCACTCGGTCAAGTCGCTGCGTCCCGGGGGCACGGTCGTCATTGCAGGGACCACCTCGGGGCCCCAGCCGGACAACGCCGAGCTGACCCGGATCTTCTTCAAGCAGATGCGGGTGCAGGGTTCCACGATGGGCAGCCGACGGGAGCTCGAGCAGTTGCTGAGCTTCCTCGACCTCACCGGAGTTCGGCCGGTCATCCACGACACGATGCCGTTGGAGCGGGCGCGCGACGGGTTCGCCGCCATGGTGGCAGGCGACCTGTTCGGCAAGATCGTCTTCACGCGGTAGGCCCGACGCCGTTTCGGCAGCGACCCAGTGGGGTCGTGTTGCTCCCGGGACGGTTTCGCGCTACGTAGTGGGTGGTTCGCCATTGTGTTCTGACATGGCGCCACCCTTTTTTCTTTGCCGTAGCGCAATCTCTAGCACTCTGTGCTTGAGATGTTGCTTTTCGTATTACTAGGAAGCTAAATTAGTTTAACTATGCGTATCATTAATCTATCTGGCGATAATCACGCCGCCAGAGGATCGACCCCGAAGTGGAGGTGCTTGCCATGGCCCACCCACCCCTGAGGCCACAGAAGACAGCGATGCTGGTCGCCCAGCAGATCGTCGCCGACATCCACCGGCGCGGAAACAGGGTGGGTGACCGACTCCCCCCGGAGCGGGTGATGCTCGACGAGTACTCCGTGGGGCGAGGAACCCTCCGTGAATCGCTGCGCTTCCTGGAACTGCAAGGGGTCATTTCACTGCGGCCGGGTCCCGGGGGCGGTCCGATCGTCCAGCAGCCGGATGCGAGCAGCCTCACGACCACGCTGACGTTACTCATGCAGTTCGAGAAGGCGCCTTTCCGGACGATCACCGAGGCGCGCACCGCGCTGGAGCCCATGATGGCCCGCCTGGCTTCGGAGCGCATGAGCGACGAGAAGCTCAAAGAGCTCAAAGAGAGCGTGGACATGATGCGCGACAACCTGGAAGACCAGGAGGTCTTCCTGGAGCAGAACCGGCGCTTCCACGACCTCATCGCCCACGGCTCCGGCAACGTGATGTTCGGGTATCTCGTGGACTCCCTGCTCGGCATCCTCGACGGTTCGGCTATCGGTATCGACTATCCCCAGTTCCGTCGGGCCGCAGTGCACAAGGCCCATCTGAACATCTACGAGGCGATCGCCTCTCGTGATCCGGAAGCCTCGGCTGAAGCGATGGCGCAGCACATTCACGAGTACGTCCGCTACGCCGAGAAGAAGTTCCCCGAGGTGCTCGACGCTCCTATCGTGTGGAGCTCTTGAGCTTCCCCGCTGCCGCGCGCTCCGCAGCAGTGAACAGTGCTCCCATGGGGGAGCGCTGGACGGCGACAGAGTGGCGGTGGTGGCACGCCTCCCGTCTTCCCTGGTCACGTCAGAGCGTCGCGCTGTGCCTACATATAGACGAATGATCCAAATCATGATAAGAAATACGTATGGCAAAAGCGCGATCCAACGATGTGGTCATCGTCGACGCGGTGCGCACCGCCGCCGGTCGCGGACGTGAGGGCGGAGCCCTCGCCGACGTCCACCCGGTGGACCTGCTCGCCCAGACGCTCCGCCAACTGATTTCGCGCCACGACCTCGACCCGGGGACCGTGGACGACGTCATCATTGGCTGTGTGTCGCAGGTGGGCGAGCAGTCGGCGACCCCCGGACGCATGGCCTGGCTTGGCGCTGGTTTCCCCACCCATGTGCCGGCGACAACGATCGACCGCAAGTGCGGCTCCAGTCAGCAGGCAGTCCACTTTGCCGCCCAAGGCATCATGGCCGGCGTCTACGACATCGTGGTCGCCGGCGGTGTCGAGTCGATGAGCCGCGTCGTCATGGGTTCCGCGCGTATGGGCGCTGACCCCTACGGCACCCTCGTCGCCAAGCGCTACCACCCGGGCCTCGTCTCCCAGGGAGTGGCGGCCGAACTGGTCGCGGCGCGCTGGAACCTGGACCGCACCGCGCTGGACGAGTACTCGGTCCGCTCCCACACGCTGGCCGCCCAAACCCAAGAAGCAGGACTGTTCGACCGGGAGATCATCCCGGTGGAGACGCCGTCCGGCACGGTCAACCGCGACGAGACGATCCGCCCCAACAGCACCGTCGAGAAACTCGCCACCCTCAAAACCGTCTTCGGCACCCCCGAGCTGTCCGAGCGTTTCCCGGAGATCGAGTGGCGGATCACCGCGGGCAACTCCTCCCAGATCACGGACGGGGCCAGTGCGCTGCTGCTGATGAGCCGCGCCAAGTGCGAAGAGCTCGGCTACACCCCGCGTGCCCGCATCCACTCCATGGCGGTGTGCGGTGACGACCCGCTGCTCATGCTGACGGCCCCCATCCCCGCCACCCGGAAGGTCCTGGAACGCTCCGGCCTTTCGCTGTCCGACATCGACCACGTCGAGATCAACGAAGCCTTCGCTCCGGTCCCCCTGGCCTGGCTCTCCGAGTTCGACATCGACATCGACAAGGTCAACCCCCGGGGCGGCGCGATCGCGCTAGGCCACCCGCTCGGCGCCTCGGGCGCGCGGCTGATGACCACGATGCTGCACGCCCTGGAAGACAACGACCAGCAGTTCGGCCTGCAACTGATGTGCGAGGCCGGCGGTATGGCCAACGCCACCATCATCGAACGCATCTGACCGCGACCACTGACTTTCGGAGGAGACAGCGTGGACGTCAACGGAGCTTCCGTCGTCGTGACCGGAGGGGCTTCCGGGCTGGGAGCCGCGACCGCGGCACGGCTGGCGAAGCAGGGAGCCCACGTGGTCATCATCGACCTGCCGCAGTCCAAGGGCGCGGAGGTCGCCAAGGAGATCGGCGGGCAGTTCGGCCCCGCGGACGTGACCGACACCGACGCGGTCAACGCCGCGCTCGACCTCGCCGAAGCCAAGGCCCCGCTGCGCGCCCTGGTGCACTGCGCGGGACGCGGCGCCACCGTGCGCGTGGTGGAGAAGGACGGCAGCCCCGGGTCTATGGAGACCTATGAGGAGATCGTCCGGGTCAACCTCTTCGGCACGTTCAACATGCTGCGTCTGGCCGCCGCCCGGATGGCGAAGAACGACGTCGTCGACGAGGAGCGCGGCGTGTGCGTGCTGACCGCCTCGGTCGCCGCCTACGAGGGGCAGATCGGGCAGATCCCCTACGCCTCGGCCAAGGCCGGTGTGGTGGGTATGACCCTCGTGGCCGCCCGCGACCTGGCGTCGAAGAAGATCCGGGTCGCCACCATCGCCCCCGGGGTGTTCGACACGCCGATCCTCAGCCGCTTCCCGCAGGAGCTCCGCGACGCCCTCGGCAAGTCGGTGCCGCACCCCAACCGGCTGGGCCACGTCGACGAGTACGCCATGCTCGCCCACCACATCATCGAGAACAAGATGATCAACGGCGAGGTGATCCGCCTCGACGGTGCCCTGCGCATGAGCGCGCGCTAACGGAGAGCCCCGACCGCACAGCGTCCCGCCGCCGCAGCGGCGGGCGGCAGGAGAGAGAAGCGACGATGAGCACCACCAACGACGACGCACCTGAGGTTCTGGTCGAAGAGCGCGGCCGGGTGCTCGTGATCACCATGAACCGGCCCCGGGTCCGCAACGCGATGTCGCAGGCGATGGCCTACCGCATCGCGGAGGCCCTGGAGACGTTGGACAGCCGCCCCGACTTGAGTGTCGGCATCATCACCGGGGCGGGCGGCACTTTCTGCGCGGGCATGGACCTCAAGGGGTTCGCCCGCGGGGAGCGCCCCGTCGTCCCGGGCCGCGGGTTCGCGGGACTCGTGCAGCAGCCGCCGAAGAAGCCGCTGATCGCGGCGGTGGAAGGCTACGCCTTGGCCGGGGGCTTTGAGATCGTGCTTGCCTGCGACCTCATCGTGGCCTCGCAAGAGGCGAAGTTCGGCCTGCCCGAGGTGAAGCGCGGGCTGACCGCGGCGGCGGGCGGCCTGCTGCGCCTGCAGCACCGCATCCCCTACCACCTCGCCATGGAGCTGGTGCTGACCGGGAAGATGTGGCCCGCGACCGAGGCCGCCGAAGTCCACCTGGTCAACCGGCTCACCGAGCCGGGCAAGGCGTTCGAGGTCGCGCTGGAGCTGGCCGAGGAGGTCGCCGCCAACGCGCCGCTCGCCCTGGCCGCGTCCAAGCAGGTGCTGGTCCGCTCGGTGGACTGGCCGCTGGACACCCAGTTCGAGAAGCAGGAAGAGTACGTCAACCCGGTGCGCGAGTCCGAGGACGCCAAGGAAGGGGCGCGCGCGTTCGTGGAGAAGCGCGAGCCGCGCTGGACCGGACGGTAGCCGGAATAAGAGCAGACAGGCATCGAGGGCGCTCGAGCGGGCGCCCTCGATGTATCGAAGGGGGAAACCAGCACATAATTGCTGATCAACATAACCATGATTATGGTATGATTCTGCTTGTGCGAGGGGTGTGACGACGATCCCACCGGCTTGTTCGGCGGCCTTCTGGTGCGGGGGAGAGCTCCCGTGGGTGGGAGGCGTCGTGGGGGGAGTTTTAGCGCCCGGCGCACCTCAAGGGTGGCGGGAATGCCGCACTGAGGGGAGTCGTGCTGGAGGCGGTGCGACGTCTGTTGACCCAGGGGGAGCCGGATGCTGAAATCTAGTATAATGATTAACCAAGACCGGAAGGGGACAGCCCCATGACGGCCAGACCCGTCGATGAGTACACGGAGATCCGCGAACTGGCTTCAAAGGTCGCCCGCGAGGTATACGGGCCGATCGCCGAGCAACTGGACGTGGAACGGAAGCCGATCTCCCGCGAAGAGCGGATCCGTCTCGGGGAGCTCGGATTCCTCGGCATCGCCCACCAGGAGCGTTACGGCGGTGCCGGAGCCCCGCTGGCCCAGGCGCTGGCGGTGATTGAGGAGTTTGCCCGGGTCTGCCGCCCGGCCGCCTTCCAGATCTTCGAGGCCAACACCGGTCCGGCCCAGGTGATCAACTACCTGGGGACTGAAGAGCAGCGCGAACGCTGGCTGCCGGACATCATCTCCGGTGAGAAGACCATGGCGGTCGCTATTTCCGAGCCCGACGCCGGATCGGCCGCAACCGACATGCGCACCACGGCCCGCCCCTCCGGCGACGGCTACGTCATCACCGGAACCAAACGGTGGATCTCCAACGGCGGTGAAGCCGACCTCTACCTCGTCTACGCCCGCCTCACCGACGAACCCGGCTCCAAGGGGATCGGCGCCCTCGTCGTCGAGAAAGGCACCCCCGGCCTCAGCTTCGGTCCCCCCGAACGGCTCATGGGCTTCCGCGGCATTCCCTCCGCTGACGTCATCCTCGACGAAGTCTGGGTCCCCAAGGAGAACTTGGTCGTCCCCGCCGGCGGTTTTGGCAAGCTGTTCGGAGTCTTCTCCATCGAGCGGCTCGGCAACACCACCATGAGCCTCGGCATCGGCCAGGAGGCACTCGACCGCACCATCGCCTATGTCCAAGAGCGGGAGCAGTTCGGCAAACCGCTCATCGAGTTCCAAAGTGTCCAGATCACTTTGGCCGACATGGTGATGCAAGTGGACTCCGCGCGCCTGCTGCAGCAGCGCGCCGCGGCCAGCGCCGAGGGCGGGAAGCTGCCCGACCCGCTGCAGGTCTCCCTGGCCAAGTGCGCCGCCAACGAGATGGCCAAGCGCGTGACCGACATGGCCATGCAACTGCACGGCGGCAACGGGTACACGGAAGAGTACGGCATCGAGCGGCTGCACCGGGACGCCCACGGCTGGGCTATCGCGGGCGGTACCCCGAACATGCAGCGGATCCGAATCGTCTCCGAGCTGCTGGGCCGCAAGTTCAACCAGCGCGCCTAGCACCTGGCCCACAGGGATTTCCTGGATCAGCGGTCGGCCCCCGCCACACGCGGCTGGACAGCGGCGGCATGTCGCGGGGGCCCGCCCACAGCGACGTTCGCGGAACGCCCACCAGGTCCCGGGCGGAAGACACGCCGCGCGTCGAAACGGTCCGCCGCGAGCTGGACCGTGGACCAAGACAGCTTCAGACGAGAAGGGGCGATCGTGGAAGAGGGGCAGATGTTCGACCTGGGACCGCGTCACCGCGAGATCCAGCGCATCGCGCGGTCCGTGGCCGAGCGGGTGGAAGAGTACGCTGACGAGGCAGACGCGGCGGTCGAGGTCCACCAGGGCGTGGCAGAGATCCTGCGGGAGAGCGGTCTGGCACGCCATGTGGTTCCCGCCGCCTACGGGGGAGAAAGCGACGTTCTCGACCCGCTGGCGATCGCCGTCATCCGCGAAGCGCTGATGTACACCTCGGCCCACCTGGACTCCCTCTTCGGCATGCAGGGGGTGGGCAGCTACTCGCTGGCGGTCGGCGGAACCGAGGAGCTCAAACGCGAGTGGCTCCCTAAGGTGGCGCGCCTGGAAGCGATCGCCGGACTCGCCCTGACCGAACCGGACATCGGCTCCGACCTGCGCGGGGTCACCACGACGATCGAGGCCACCCCCACCGGGGTGCGGGTCAGCGGACGCAAGTCGTTCATCACCAACGGCGGTGCCGCCGACTTCTACTGTGTCCTCGGCCGGGAGGGCGAGGGCTACTCCATGGTGCTGGTTCCCGCCGACACCCCCGGGCTGACGGTCGAGCGTGGCGACGACCTGATCGCTCCGCACATCCTCGGCGAACTGCACTTCGACGGTGCGGAAGTGCCCGAAAACCACCGGCTCGGCGTGCCGGGTAAAGCGTTCTCCCTCATGCTGCAGACACTCGCGGTGTTCCGGGTCACCGTGGCGGGCTCGGCGGTCGGCCTGGCCCAGGCTGCGCTGGACGAGGCGCTACGCCACGCCAAGACCCGTACCCAGTTCGGCCGCCCGCTCCTGGAACTGGGGGCAGTGTCCCAGAGCCTGGCCCTGTCGTGGACCGAGGTGGAGACGGCCCGGGCCATCACCTACCGAGCGGCAGCGCTCGCCAAGAACGATCCGCTCGCGCACCTGGACTACTCCTCGATCGCCAAGGTCAGCGCAACGGAGGCGGCTGGACGAGTGGTCGACCGCGCGGTGCAGGCCATGGGCCGCTTCGGGCTGATCCGCGGGTCCAAGATCGAGCGCCTCTACCGCAATGCCCGCCCGCTCCGCATCTACGAGGGCGCCACGGAGGTCCTGCTCGACTCCCTGGCCCGCAGGCTCGCCAAGCGCAGCAGCTAGACGTCCCCGCCAGCCGCAGCGGATGCGGTTGTGCTCTGCATAACCGCATCCCTTGACCCACCTCACACAGAAAACTATTATGATGATTACGACTAATAGGGTGTGGGGTGTGTCGCGGCGGGGGAGCCCACACGGACGACGACACGACACCACTGCGAAAGGACGCGACAATGCGCCGTTTTGAAGGACGTATCGCCGCCATCGTCGGCGGTGGATCCGGTATGGGCCGCGCCATCTCGCACCGCCTGGCCTCAGAGGGAGCCACCGTCTACGTCGCTGACCTCAGCGAAGAGTCCGCGAAGAAAGTCGCCGAGGAGATCACCGCCCAAGGCGGCAAGGCCGTTCCCGTCCAGGTCGACGCCACCAACAACGACAGCCTCCGGGCGCTGTTCGACCGCATCCGCTCCGACCACGGCGTCCTCCACGTCCTCCACGCCCAAGTCGGTATGCCCGGCCCCGGCGGCATCGAGACCAGCGACGAGGAGTGGCAGAAGAACATCGACGTCAACATCAAGAGCGCCTACTACACCTGCACCCTCGGCTACGACCTCCTCAAAGCCGCCAACGGCAAGGGGTCGATCACCATGACCTCCTCCACCTCGGCGCTCGTCGGATCCCCCTTTAGCCCCATCTACTCGCTGACCAAGGGCTCCCTTGTCCCCTTCGCCCGCGCCCTCGCACTCAAGGGCGCCCCGGACGGCATCCGCGTCAACGTCATCTGCCCCGGCACCGTGCAGACCCCCATGCTCGCCCAGTTCTTCGGTCGGGAACCGGGAGCCGACGTCTCCGAGCTGACCAAGGACTTCATCAAGAACATCCCGCTCGGCCGCGGTGCCCAGCCTGAAGAGATCGCCTCGGTCATCGCGTTCCTCGCCAGCGACGACGCCAGCTACGTCACCGGCGTCACCATCCCTGTCGACGGCGGCCTGACCGCCAAGTAGCGACCTGGACACCACCTCGTCCGCGCGGGAGCACGGCCCCGGGCGGACGAGGGCTGAACGGGAGGACCCCATGGACTTCAGCAAAGACACGGTGCACGAGGACATCCGCCAAGCAGTCCGGGACCTGTGCGCCAAATTCCCCGACGAATACTGGATGAAGCACGACCAGTCGCAGGAATTCCCCTGGGAGTTCTACAACGCCATCGTCGAGGCGGGCTGGTTGGGCTTGACCGTCCCCACCGAGTACGGCGGCGGCGGACTCGGCGTCACCGAAGCCGCCATCGTGGAACAGGAGATCGCCGCCTCCGGCGCGGGCATGAACGGGTGCAGCGCCGTCCACATCGGCATCTTCGGTTTCGAACCGATCATCAAGTACGGCAGCGAAGACCTCAAACAGCGTTTCCTGCCCCGCCTGGTCAGCGGTGACCTGCACGTGTCCTTCGCCGTGACCGAGCCCGACGCCGGCACGGACACCACCAACCTCTCCACCTTCGCCCGCAAGGTCGACGGCGGCTGGCTGGTCTCCGGCAAGAAGGTCTGGATCACCAAGGCCCAGGAAGCCGAACGGCTCATCCTCCTGGCCCGCACCACCCCGCGCGACCAGGTGGCCAAGAAGACCGACGGGCTCACCCTGTTCTTCGCGCCCATGGACCGCGAACGGGTCACCGTGCGCCCCATCCCCAAGATGGGCCGCAACGCGGTCGACACCAACGAGCTGTTCATCGACGACCTGTTCGTCCCCGACGAAGACGTCATCGGCGAAGTCGGCAAGGGCTTCAAGACCATCCTGGCCGGGCTCAACGCCGAGCGGGTCATCTCCGCCAACGCCGCCATCGGCATCGGCCGCGCCGCCCTGCGCCGGGCCACCAACTACGCCAAGGAACGCGTCGTCTTCGGCCGTCCCATCGGCAAGAACCAGGGCATCGCCTTCCCCCTGGCTGAAGCCCTGATCAAACTCGACGCCGCGGACCTGATGTGCCAGCAGGCCGCCTGGCTGATCGACAACGGCTACCCCGCGGGACGGCAAGCCAACGCCGCCAAGTTCCTGGCTGCCGAAGCCGGATTCTTCGCCGCGGACGCGGCACTGAGCGTGCACGGCGGCTACGGCTACAGCAAGGAGTACCACATCGAACGGTACTTCCGGGAAGCCCGGCTGATGCGCATCGCCCCCATCAGCCAGGAAATGGTCCTCAACTACGTGGCCGAGCACGTTCTGGGTCTGCCGAGGAGCTACTGATGCGGCCGTACCGTTCCGTTCTCTTCGTCCCCGGCCACCGGCCCACCTGGGTGGACAAGGCCGTGGCCTCCGGGGCGGACGCGATCGTCCTCGACCTGGAAGACTCGGTGCCCGAGGCGGAGAAGGCAGCCGCCCGCGCCACCGTCGCCGAGTCCATCCGGCGGGTGCGCGCCACCAACTCCGACATCGGGCTGTTCGTCCGGGTCAACCCGCTGCACACCAAGCTGACCGGGGCCGACTTGGAAGAAGTCGTGATCCCCGGACTGACCGGTATCTTCGCTCCCAAAGTGGAGCAGGCCACCGATGTGCTGCGCTACGACGCGCTGCTCGACCACTTCGAGACCCGCAACGGGGTCAGCGGGCTGGAGTACATCATCCCGGTGGAGACGGTGAAAGCCATCCACGCCTGCCGTGAGGTGGCTGCCGCATCCCCGCGGGTGGGCGCCATGATCGGCCCCACCGCCGAGCACGCCGACATTGCCAGGGCCGTGGGATACGAGTGGACCCTGGAAGGCACGGAGACGCTCTACCACCGCAGCCGGATCCTGCTCGCCTGCCGAGAAGCCGGGATCCACGCCCTCACCGGGCTGTGGGAGGACCTGGACAACCTCGACGGCCTGCGGGAGTTCGCGCGGCGCGGCCGCCAGCTCGGCTACCGGGGCATGATCGCGATCCACCCCAGCCACGTCGCGGTCATCAACGAGGTCTTCACACCCTCTGACGCCGACATCGCCTTCTACCGAGGCTTGGTCGAGGCGTACGAGAAAGCTGCTGCGGAGGGGGTCGGCGCACTGCGCTACCGGGGCGTGCACATCGACAAGGCCCACTACGACAAGGCATTGGAATGGCTGGAGCGCGCCGAGCAGTTGCGGGCGCGTGACGCCGCGAGCGCGGAGGAGGCGAAATAACGATGCGAGGGCTGTACTACGAAGAGTTCGAGGTGGGCAAGGTCTACAAGCACCCGTTCACCCGGACCGTCACCGAGATGGACAACATCCTGTTCACCTCGCTGACGATGAACTTGCAGCCACTGCACCTGGATGAGGAGTTCGCGAAGACCACCATCCACGGCCGGCGCGTCTTCAACAGCCTGTTCACCCTGGCGCTCATCGGTGCATTCCACGTGCCCGAGCTGACCATGGGCACCACCCTGGGCAACCTCGGCTACGACGAGGTCAAGTTCCCCCACCCGGTCTTCCACGGCGACACCCTGCGCGGTGAGACCACCATCCTCGACAAGCGCGAGTCCAAGAGCCGCACCGACTCGGGGATCGTCTGGTTCGAACACCGCGGATACAACCAGGACGACGTCTTGGTCTGCGTGTGCCGCCGGGCAGGTCTCATGCTCAAGAAGCCAGCCAACGCCGACGACAACAAGGGAGAGGCCTGATGAGCATCAGCAGCGAGCGGATCGCAGCCCTCCGCGACTATGTCCCCGAGGTACGCGAGCTGACCATCGACGGCAAGCCGGTCAAGCCCGCCGGCGAGACCTGGGACGTCTACAACCCCGCCACCGAAGAGGTCATCGCCACCGTCAGCGGAGCCACTAAAGAACAGGTCGACGAGGCGATCCGGGCCGCCCGCACCGCCTTCGACACCTGGTCGAAGATGTCGGGCGAGGAGCGGTCCGCCGCCATGCACAGCCTCGCCGACCGCTTGGAGGCCCGGTGGGAGGAGCTGCTGGCCTCCATCGTCAACGAGGTGGGCACCCCCGTCTCCACCGCCGAGTTCCTCCAGGTGAAGATGGGTCTCGGCCACCTGCGCTGGTTCGCTGACGCGGCGAAGAAGGACCGCACCGTCCACCTGGGCCCCTACGACGTGCCCGTGCCGACGATGAGCGACGTCGACCACTACCCGGTGGGTGTGGTCGCCGCGATCACCGGCTACAACTACCCGCTCAACCTGGCTGGCTTCAAGTACGGTGCGGCGCTGGCCGCGGGCTGCACCGTGGTGCTGCTGCCGTCGCCGCGCACCCCGCTGACCACCCTGCTGCTCGGCGAGATCATCCGCGAGTCGGACCTGCCCGACGGGGTGATCAACGTCGTCCTCGGTGGGGCGGACATCGGCCAGTACCTGTCCTCCCACCCGGGCGTGGACAAGGTGTCCTTCACCGGTTCTGACGCGGTGGGCGCCAAGATCATGGAGCAGGCGGCGGCCAACCTCAACGACGTCGTCCTGGAGCTGGGCGGCAAGTCCGCCAACATCGTCCTGCCCGGCTGCGACGTGGAGTCCTTCGCGGTGGACATGCACATGCGCTGGTCCCGCAACTCCGGCCAGGGGTGTGCGGCACTGGCCCGGCTGCTGGTCCACGAGGACCTCTTCGACCGCTTCATGAAGGCGGGCGCCGAGGCGTTCCCGAAGATGAAGGTCGGCGACCCGTGGGACCCGGAGACCCACATCGGCCCGCTGATCCGCCCCGATCACCGCGACCGCGTCAACGGGTTCATCACCGAGGCGCTCGAGCAGGGCGGCAAGGCGCTCCTCCAGGTGGAGACCCCGCTGCCGGAGAAGGGCTGGTACGTCAACCCGATCCTGCTGGGCAACCTGCCGCACAGCGCCCGCGCCGTGCAGCAGGAGATCTTCGGCCCGGTCGCCGTCGTCCTCACCTACAAGGACGTCGACGAGGCGATCCGGCTGGCCAACGACACCGCCTACGGCCTGGCTGCCAACGTGTGGGCGCCCACCCTGGAGGAGGGCCGCCGCGTGGCCGAGCAGTTGCGGGCCGGCACCGTGTGGATCAACGGCGGCGGTGCAATGCGTCCCGACGCACCCTTCGGCGGCTCGGGCCGTTCCGGTATCGGCAGGGAGCTCGGTGAGTGGGGCATCCAGGAGTTCCTGGAGCCGCGCCACATCCAGTGGGCTCTGTGATACCCGTTCCAACCCCCTTCGGTACGGCTCTTCGAAAGTAGGCGAACATGACGGAGAACAGGGCCGGAGCAAACGGTCCCCTCGCCGGGGTGCGGGTGCTCGAACTCGGGTCGATGTACGCTGCGCCCACGGCGGGGCGGATGTTGCGGGACTTCGGAGCCCAGGTCATCAAAGTCGAGGATCCGAAGACCGGGGACTATGCCCGGCAGTGGGTGCCGCAGAAGGATGGCCTGTCGCTGGGGTTCTCCCGGCTCAACTCCGGTAAGCGCTCGATCGGCGTCGACCTGCGCAAGCCAGAGGGCCAGCAGCTCGTCCGGCGGCTGGCGGCCCACGTGGACGTGGTCGTCGAGTCGTTCCGGCCGGGACGACTGGAGGAGTGGGGGCTGGACTATGCGGCGCTGAGCGCCGACAATCCCGGCCTGGTGCTGACCCGGGTCTCCGGTTTCGGGCAGACCGGCCCCTACCGGGAACGGCCCGGGTTCGGCACCGTGGCCGAGACCGCCTGCGGGTTCGCCCACATCAACGGGTGGCCCGACACCCCGCCGACCGCGCCGCCCTTCGGGTTCGCCGACTCGATTGCCGGTATTTCCGCGGCCATGGGGACAGCCATGGCGCTGTTCCGCCGGGAGCGGACCGGCAAGGGAGACGTGGTGGACGTGGCCCTGTACGAGCCGTTGATGTTCATCATCGGCGACATGGTGCTACGGTACACGGCGCTGGGTGAGGTGCAGGGCCGGATCGGCAACGACACCGGTGCGGCCTCGCCCCGGGGCATCTACCGGGCGGCCGACGGCAAGTACCTGGCGATTGCCGCGTCGAGCCAGACGATCGCGGCCCGGCTGTTCGCAGCGATGGGGCAGCCCGACCTGATCAAGGACCCGCGGTTCGCGACCAACGCGGCCCGGCTCGCCAACAACGAGCTGGTGCAGAAGCAGGTCTCCGACTGGGTCGGCTCCCTGCCGCGCGACCAGGTGCTGGCCATCCTGGAGGAGCACGAGGTGGTCAGCTCCCCGGTCAACGACGCCAGCGACATCGTGGTCGATCCGCACTTCTTGGAGCGCACGCTTGTGCAGATCACCGGCAACGAGAAGCTGAAGTCGGTGCTGATGCCGGGCCCGGTGCTGCACATGTCCAGCTACGCAGGTCCCGAATACCACGGAGTGCCCGAGATCGGCGAGCACACGCACACGGTGCTGGCCGAAGAGTTCGAATTCTCCGAAGCAGAGCTCGCGGAACTCGCTGATCAAGGTGTGATCAGCGCTCCCGCGAAGCAGTGAGCTGAGGAACCGCGATCCACTCCTCCGCCGGGCTCGCGAAACGGTCGCATTCGGGATTTGGGGTCTGTGCTTTTCCCGGAGATAAACCGTCGTGAAATCGGCGGGGGAGTGGAATAGCGGTATGCTGCCGAACATTATGAGTGGATTTGGGCCATCCGGCGTCACATGGGAACGGCGTAGCGAGAAGGTCTCCGAGATCGTCGCGCGGGAGATCGTGCGCGACATCGCTAAGAGACGCCCCGCTCCGAATTCCGTTTTGGAATCCGAAAGCGCCATGATCAAGCGCTACCAGGTAGCGCGCGGTTCTCTCCGTGAGGCGCTACGCATCCTCGAAGTGCACGGGCTGATCCGGATGAAACCGGGGCCTGGCGGAGGTCCGGTGCTGTCCGAGGTGAGCAGCCGCGACTTCGGTCGGATGGCGACTCTGTTCTTCCAGGTACTCGACATTCGGTTCTGCGAACTTGTTGAGGCCCGGCTCATGCTGGAGCCGTTTATGGCCCGTCTGGCAGCCGAGCGGCACGACCCGAAGGACCACGAGGAACTGCGGGCTATCGTGCAGCAGGGGTTTGCCGCAAAGACCACGGATGCGTGGTTGCAGGCCACCGACGCGTTTCACACCAAAGTCCTGTCGATGTCCGGCAACGGCTTGCTCACGCTCATTGCGTGCGCGTTGAAGGACATTTTCACGGAACGCGCTTCGACTATCTATGTGGCTAATGAGGGCGATCACATCAGGGAGACCCACTCGGAGATCGCAGAAGCGGTCATCGGGGGCGATGCGGAGACCGCGGAGCGCTTGATGCGGGAGCATCTCCAGGAATACGCGGATTTGGTTGCGGAACGCGAACCGACCTTGATGAACGAGGTCGTCGACTGGCGTTGAGCAAGAATCAACCCCGGGAAACCTGCCGGGGCGACAACCGCTGAATTCGGGGACAATCCGCGTCCGGAATCGTTGCTCAGCGCGACGGCTGGACGAGGGCTGGTGACCACAACACCCCGGTCACGGTCGGCTGCAGTGGGCGCGTCGGCCGTGACCGGGGTGTTGTCGTTGGAAGCTCGTGCTCGCGAGGCCTGCGGAATGTGACCTCTGGCACTCACCTGCCTCCTATTGATATTAATAGTTATAATCTCGTGAATCTTTGGTGGTGGACTGTTCTCGAAACCCTACAGAACGTCATAACTGCAGGTTGCAATGGGTGGAGAGAGAGCCTTGTGACGGGTGGGGCCAGGCTGATGGACCTTGCAGGTTGTGGCCAACGGCTCTAGAGGAGTCCGGACGGACTAGACAGTTGTGACCTGGACCTCTAACGTGACAACCATCACGATAATCATCATGATTACGTGGTCAGCGTGATTGGAGCGTCCATGAACATGCGCAAGAGCTGGTCCCGCACCCTGCTCGCCGCCACCGGAGCCACAGCGCTGCTCGCCGCGGCCGCCTGCGGCACCAACGAGGCGGGAGAAAGCAGCTCCACGGGAGAGGGGCTGCCGGACACCATCAAGATCATGTCCATCAAGGAGATGACCGGCCCCGTCTCCTTCGCAGGTGAGAACAGCACCAAGGGCATCGACCTGGCGGTCGAACAGATCAACGAACAAGGCTTCCTGGGCGACACCAAGCTGGAGATCGACCTCAAGGACGCCTCGGACAGCACCCAGGAGGCTGCCAGCCTCGCCACCCAGGCCGTCTCGGACAAGTCCTACTCCGCGATCCTCGGCCCCGGCCTGAGCAGCCAGGCTTCCGCGATCTCCCCGATCGCAGAAAAAGGCGAGATCCCGGTCATCTACTACCAGGCGGGAAGCGACGGTGTCCTCGTAGGCGACTACACCTACCGCGTGACCGCTCCGGCCGCCTCCTACTACCACATCATCGGCGACTACCTGGCCGAGAAGAAGGTGAAGACCGCCGCCGTCCTCTACACCAGCGGCAACCCCACCCTCACCGAGCTCGGTGAGAAGGCGGTTCCCGGGGTGATCGAGGAGAACGGTGTCACCATCAAGCGCTCCGACACGGTGAGCAACGACACCCAGGACTTCACCGCCGTCACCTCCGAGATCATCAAGGCCGACCCGGACGCTGTCTTCCTCCTGCTGCTCGGCCCGCAGAACCCCCGTGCGGTGAGCCAGCTCAAGCAGAAGGGCTACGACGGCGAGATCATCGGCATGACCACCATGGGCGCCGGCAACCTGGAGACCGCCGGTGAGGACGCCGCAGGCGTGGTGTGGCCCAGCAACTTCAGCGCCCGCAGCGAAGTCCCCTCCACCCAGGAATTCGTCAAGGCCTACGAAGAGAAGTACGGCGAGCTGCCCAACAACTACGCCGCCGAAGGCTACGACGCCGTGTGGCTGCTGGCCCGCGGCATCAAGGAAGCCAACAGCGCCGACCGAGTCGCTATCCGGGAAGGCATCGCCAAGGTTGCCGCTGAAGGCTTCGACGGCGCACAAGGCCCCCTCAGCTTCGAGAACAACGACGTCCGTGTCGAGGGCGTGATCGCCAGCTGGAACGGCTCCGAGGAAGTCGTCGTCACGCTGGGTGATGACTGATCCGGTCCGCGGCTACTGGTGCCTAACCAACCATCCGGAAACACGATGAACAGGCATGACACACGCGTGTGGCAGGAGACGATCGAGAGGAGGGGTCCGCTGTGGAAATCCTGATTAACGCGGTCACCCTCGGATCGCTGTACCTGCTGTTCGCGCTCGGCATGAGCGTGGCGTGGGGAACGATCGGCATCCTCAACTTCGCCCACGGCAGCACCTTCATGTTCTCGGCGATGGTCGCCTACTACACGGTGCAGATGGTGGCCCTGCCGATGTGGGCCATGATCCTGCTCGGGGCCGCAGTGGGCATGGTGCTGTCCGTCCTGACCCAGGCGCTGATCTTCAACTTCATCCTGCGCCGCAACCCCGACCTGCTCAAAGCGGAGATGCAGATCGTGGTGGGCGGTATCGGTGCCGCCAGCGTCCTGCTGGCGATCGCCCAGCACTACACGAAGAGCGTGCCGTTCGGTTTCTCCGCCAGCACGTTCAAGACCACCACCTACCAGCTCGGCGCCATACACATCTCCAATGTGCAACTGGTCATCCTGGTGGCAGCCTTCGGCCTGGCCGGCCTGGCTGCATGGTGGTTGAAGTCCGCCCGGGCCGGGCTGGCGCTGCGAGCAATCGGGGTCAACCCCGAGGTCGCCAGCCTCATGGGGGTGGACCGTGGCCGGATGGCGTTGGGCACCATGGCCGCGGCCGGCGCACTAGCCGGAACCGCGGGCATCCTGCTCACCTACTACCTGGGCTCCATTGCCGCCGAAACCGGCGACAGCTTCCTGATCAGCGCGTTCGCCGCGATCATCCTGGGCGGTATCGGATCGGTCATCGGCGTGGTCGTCGGGTCGATGATCCTGGCGCTCGCCGAGACGCTCGTGGTGACCCAGCTGTCAGGTACCTGGGCCAGCGCGGTGGCTTTCGGGCTCATCTTCGTGGTGCTGCTCTTCCTGCCCCGCGGCATCTTCGGCCGTAAGGAGGTACGGCGGACATGATCGGCTGGTACGAGGCCAACATCGTCCTCATCGAGGCCACCTTCCTCAACTTCCTGCTGGCGCTGAGCATCCAGGTGCCGCTGCGGGTGGGTGTCTTCTCCTTCGCCGGGGTCGGAAGCTACGGGCTCGGCGCCTACACCGCGGCCATCCTCACCATCCGCTACGACGTGCCGGCGTTCGTCGCCATCGGTGCGGCTGTCGTCTTCGCAGCCGTGGTCGGCTACCTGTTCTCCCTGATCGTCGCCCGGCTCAACGGCCTGTACCTGGCCATGGCCACGATCGCGTTCGTGTTGATCATCTCGGTGCTGGCCACCAACGGCGGCGAGCTGACCGGTGGGGCGAACGGGCTGTACGGGGCGCTGAGCGACCTGACCACCGGCGGTGTGGTCGCGGTGTGCGTCGTGGTGGCGTTCCTGCTGGCACTGACCGAACGCGGCCCGCTGCGCCGCCGGATCGAAGCGGTCCGCGAAGACCCGGAACTGTCGATGTCCATGGGGATCGGCGTCGTCACGGTCCGCCAGCTCGCCTTCACCGTCAGCGGTGCGCTCGGCGCCTGCGCCGGAGCGATGAACGCCCTGCTGCGCACCACGGTCTCCCCGGAGGAGATCAACTTCCACCTGATCGTGCTCGCCCTGACGATGGTCATCATCGGCGGGTCGCGCTCCTGGATGGGTGCGTTCATCGGTGCCGTCATCTTCACCTGGCTGCCGAGCATGCTGGCCACCACGGGCCGCTGGCAGGACGTGGTGTACGGCCTGATCATCATCCTCGCGGCGATCTTCATGCCCACCGGGCTGCTCGGGCTGGTGCAGAGCCTGTACCAGAAGCTCCGCGGCCGGTCGCGGACCGCGGCCCCCGCAGAGCCGCCCGCCGAGGAGGCGGTGGAGGAACGCGCGATGCTCCAAGCCCTCAGCGGCGAGTCCAAGGAGGGGGTGCGATGACCACCACCGAGACCGCGGCACCCTACGTCCTCGAAGCCGAGGATGTGGCGGTGCACTACGGCGGGATCAAAGCCGTGGACGGTTTCGGGCTGCGGCTGCCACCCGGAAAGATCTACGGCATCCTGGGCCCCAACGGGTCCGGGAAGAGCACCTTCCTCGCCGCGGTAACGCGGCTGGTGCCGCTGACCCGGGGACGCCTGCTGCTCGACGGCAAGGAGTACCACAGCGAGCCGCCGATGAAGCTGGCCCGCAAAGGCCTGGCCCGCACCTTCCAGACCGTGCGGCTGCTGCCCGAGCTGACCGTCTTGCAGAACGTCCAGCTCGGCGCGGACATCAACGACCCGCGGGGACGGCTGCGGTCCTGGCTGGGACGCGACCGGCCCTCGGAAGCGGTGGAAGAAGCGATCGAGCGGACCGGTCTGGGCGACGTCCGGAACGCCTGGCCGACCGAGCTGTCCTACGGCATGGCCCGGCGGGTAGAGATCGCCCGCGCGCTGGCGGCCCGGCCCCGCCTGCTCTTACTGGACGAGCCCACCGCGGGCATGAACCACTCCGAGCGGCAGGAAGTCTCGGAGCTGATGCAGAAACTGCGGGACGAGGGACTGGCCCAACTGATCGTCGAACACGACGTCCAGATGATGGTCGACACCTGCGACCACCTCGTGGCGATGAACTTCGGCTCCCTGGTGGCGGAAGGCTCGCCGCAGGAGGTCGTCTCCCACCCCGCGGTGCAGGAAGCCTACTTGGGAAAGCGGTGGCGGTCCCATGCTTGAGATCCGCGATCTGCACGTCAGCTACGGAAAGATCGAGGCGGTGCGCGGGGTCAGCGCATCCGCGTCCCCCGGCAGGATCACCCTGGTCCTGGGCGCCAACGGCGCGGGGAAGACCACGACGCTGCGGGCGGCCATGGGGCTCCTTCCCGTCCGCTCCGGTGAGGTGCTGCTGGACGGCAAGCCGATCACCGGCCGGCCCACCCACCGCATCGTCCGCGACGGTCTCGTCCTCGTTCCTGAAGGACGGCAGGTCTTCGCGCCGTTGACCGTGGAGGAGAACCTCATCCTCGGCGGCTACACGGTGTCCAAAGAGAAGGCGGCCGAGACCATGGAACAGGTCTACGAGATGTTCCCCATCCTCAAGGAGCGGCGGAACGGCCCGGCCGGCCTGCTCAGCGGTGGGGAGCAGCAGATGCTCGCCTTCGGGAGGGCGCTCATGTCCTCTCCGCGGGCGATGATGCTCGACGAACCCTCCATGGGGTTGGCGCCCACGATGGTCGAGTCGGTGCTGAGCAGTGTTCGCAGCATCGCCGACTCCGGGATCGCGCTGCTCATGGTGGAGCAGAACGCTGAGATGGGACTGGAGATCGCCGACGACGTCGTGGTCGTGGCGCGCGGCGAGGTCGTCTTCAGCGGCCCCGCCGAACAGGCCCGCCAGAACTCTTCGGTGGTCCGCGCTTTCCTCGGGGAGGCAGCGCTCAGTTCCTGACCGTAGGCGTCGGGGCCGTGCACTGCACGGCCCCGACGTGTGTCACGAGACGTTCCAGCCACCCAGCGACGACGGAGGCGGTAAAGCGTGGCAGCAACCCCGGCCGCAGTCCCCCACATCTCCCCACTCCGGGTCATCGTGCCGCTCGTGTTGGGCGGCCTGACCTATGCCATGTCGCAGAACGCGATCGTCCCGGTCCTCGCGGAGATCCAGCGCGCCACCGGCTCCACGGCAAGCGAAGCGGCATGGGTGGTCACCGGTTTCTTCATCTCGTCCGCGGTGCTCACCGTGATCGCCGGACGGCTGGGGGACCTGTTCGGCCGCAAGCCGGTGCTGCTCATCTCCCTCGGCCTGTTCGCGCTCGGCGGGCTGATCGCCGCGGCAGGCGGAACCCTGGGCGCAGTCGTGGCCGGGCGGGTGATCATGGGCGTGGCCGGCGGGGTCTTCCCCTTGGCGTTTGCGCTGCTCGGGCAGCTGCTGCCCCGGGACCGGGCCGCGTTCGGCATGGGCCTGGTCAGCTCCATGCTCGGCCTGGGCGGTGCCCTGGGGCTGCCCGTGGGCGGCCTGGTCGCCGAATACTTCGGCTACCAGGGGCTCTTCTGGGGTTCGGCGGCTATGGCCGCCGGCTCCGTGGTCGCGATCGCGCTGCTGGTCCCGGAACCGCGCCGCCGCGGTCGCGGCCGGGTCGACTGGATCGGCGCGACCCTGCTGACATTCTCACTGACGACCGGCCTGCTCGCGGTGAGCCGGGGCGCAGAGTGGGGTTGGTCGTCCACACCGGTGCTGGCCCTGGCGGCCGTGGGGGTCATCGGACTGGTCGTCTTGCTAGGGGTGGAGCGGAGGATCCCCGATCCGCTGATCGACCTGCGGTTGATGCGGCAGCGCAACGTCTGGCTGGCCCACGTGATCGGCTTCCTGACCACCTGCGGGCAGATCACCACGTTCCTGCTGGTGCCGCAGATGGTGCAGGCGCCCGCTGAGGGAGGAACCGGGCTGGGCGTGGGGGTGACCCAGGCGGGCCTGTACCTCCTGCCGTTCTCGATGACCACCCTGGTCGGGGGTGCGCTGACCGGGAAGGCCGTGGCCCGGTTCGGGATCCGGCCCTTGATGGCACTGGGCGCGGCCTCCGCTGTCACCGGTCTGTCGATCCTGGCGTTCCTCCCCGTGCAGCCCGCCACGGTCTTGCTCGGCGCGGGGATCACCGGGATCGGCGGCGGGACGATCTACAGCGCGTTGCCGGTGCTCATCGCGGAAGCCGTGCCGGAACGGGAGACCGGCACGGTCAACGGGATCAACACCATCATCCGCACGATTGCCATGGCGATCCTGTCGCAGGTGACCACGGTGGTGCTGGTGGTGGGGACCCCGCCGGGCCAGGACTATCCGCTGCGGGCGGCGTTCACCGTCGACTTCAGTATGAGCGCGCTGCTCAACCTGCTGGCGCTGCTCCTGGTGCCGTGCATCGTGGTGGCCGGGGCCCGCCGCGGCCGGGGAGGCGGTAAGGCGGATGCGCACCCGAAGGCTGCCGCGGTCAGGCGGGAGGAACCGGCCGCGGAGGAGAGCGAACAGCGGAGCTGGCCACCCTCCTGACAGAAAACATCGGATGATAGGGAGACTGAGGGATGGTTGAGGACGTTGCGCGGCGGCTGCGCCGCCTAGAAGACCGGGCCGCGATCCACGACCTGGTGGCGCGCTACGCCCTGGCCGTCGACGACCACGACTATGCCGCCCTGCAGGGCATGTACGCCGCGGATGCGGTCTTCCGCCACGCGGGGGCGGTCCTGCGCGGCCGGGAGGCGATCGTCGCATTCCTGCAGGAGCGGGCGCACCTCAACGGCAAGACCGTGCACACGCCGCACACCGTCGTCATCGACTGGGTCGACGACGATACGGCGCGGGGCACCGTCACCGGGCACGCCGAGATCGAACGCGGCGGGGAGTTCCTCGTCGCCGCGTTCCGCTACGACGACACCTACGTCCGCGACGAGGGAGCCTGGAAGTTCCAGGAGCGCACCACGAAGTTCCGCTACGTCGCCCCGGTGGACGCCCTGAAGGAGCTCTTCCGCAGCCCACTGACCGTGCGCTGGCCGGGAACCGATCCGGTCCCAGGCGAGTGGTAGGCCCAGCAAAGGAGGTGCCGGGGCGGCCGCGGAAGCAGCCGCCCCGGATCCGTCCCGTCGCAAGGTGAGGTCCGGTACGGGCGGGACACCTCTGGAGCCGGTGCCGGGTCCCTCCCCTGACGCCGACACCGGCCCCGGGTCCCGCTCCGCGCCTCCGCACCAGGGGAAAAGCAGGGGCACGGAGCGGGAGCTTCAAGGGAAGGTGGTGCGGTGCCGTGTCCCTCACCGCACCACGCCAGTGTGCCGGATTTTCCCCAGATTAGCTTTCCATGCCGAGAATGCGGGCGAGGTTGCCGCCGAGGATCGCGGCTTCGTCGTCCGGGTGGAGTTCGAGGCGCCGGATCGCTTCGATCTCGTCGGCGGGGTCGACCATCGGCCAGTCGGAGCCGAAGATGATCCGGTCAGGACCGTGCCGGTGCACGATCGCGCGGAGCCGTTCCGTGGGGATCTCGGCCAGGCCGGGCGGCCAGGAGGTCTCCAACACGATCGGCAGCCCGACCACGTACTTCTCTGCCTCGTCCAACCGCCGGAAGCCGCCGAAGTGGCAGGCCATGAACCGCAGCTTGGGGAAGTTCCGGGCGATGTCGACGATCATCTGCGGCGTGGAGTTCTCGTTGGCGCTGCCCTGACCGCCGAAGCCCACGTGGGTGATGACCGCGATGTCTGATCCGAAGGCGTCGAACAGGGCCCACAGCCGCCGGTCGTCCAGGCGGAACCGCTGGAACAGCGGGTGGAGTTTGACGCCCTTGATGCCGTGGCGCTGGAGGATCTCCATGTTCTCCTCGACCGACAGGTCGAGGTGGATGGTGCCGAACGGGGTGAGCCAGTCGCTGCGCTGCGAGGAGATGAACTCGTTGGCGCGCTCCACGTGGCGGGCGTGGTCGGCGATACCGAAGGCGACGCAGTGGTCGATCCCGGCAGCGTCCATGGAACGCTTCAGCCCGGCCACGGTGCCGTCGAATTTCGCTTCCATGCCCGGAACGCGTCCGGCCAGGGCTTTGGCCGCGATCTTCTCCGGCCAGACGTGGGTGTGTGCGTCGATGATCATGATGGCCTCACAGTTTCCCGGACTCGCCGCCGTCGATGACGAAGATGGAGCCGGTGATGAAGTCGGAACCGGGGGCGGCCAGCAGGCAGGCCAGCGGGACGAGCTCGGAGACGTCTCCCATGCGCTTGGCGGGGATGCGGCGCACCCGGCGGTGGAGCAGGTCGGGCGACTCCAGGACCGCGCTTTGCGCGTCAGTGGCGAAAGCGCCGGGGGCGATGCAGTTGACCTGGATGTTGTGGCGGGCCCACTCGGCAGCCAGGGCTTCGGTGAACCGCGCTACGGCGCCCTTGGAGGTGGAGTAGCCGACCAGTCCGGGCTTGCCGCGGATACCGGTGGTCGAAGCGATGTTGATGATCTTGCCGCTGCGCTGCGGGATGAAGTAGCGGCCGGCGGCTTGGGCCAGGGTCATCGGGGCGATGACGTTCACCTCGAAGGTGGTGCGCCACTGCTCGATGGGCTCGGTGGCGAAGTCGGCTGCCGGGGCCACGCCGGCGTTGTTGACGAGGATGTCGATCCGTCCGTGCCGTTCGACGACGAGGTCGACGAGGCTGTTGAGCGACTCCGCGTCGCGCAGGTCGACGGTGGCGGTGGAGATGCGCTCCGGGTTCGTGGCCTCGAGTTCGCGCAACTGGTCGGTGGAGCGGGCTGCTCCGACGACGAGCGCGCCGCGTTCAGCGTAGCCGCGGGCGATCGCGGCCCCGATTCCCCGGCTCGCACCGGTGACGAGGGCGACCTTGCCGTTGAGTTCTCCCGCCATCAGATCCACCCCCTCACGGAACGCGGCATGGGGGATACGGGGTAGGGGCGGATCAGGGGTCGGTCCAACACCGGTGACTCTCCTACTCGTGATTGACTGCTGCGGGATCTCTGCTGTTGGCTAAGTGGGCGTCTCACCGCCCAGGAGCCGCATCGGACCTCTACCTCCGGCAGCCACAATTAATTATTATAATGATTATGACGCCATGGCGCTAGGGCGGTGCGGTTAACACAGTGGTGTGACCGCTCGAATATTAATCATGAATATGATTATATGGTAAGTATGGGAGGTGCCATGGCAGAGGAAGCCGTGCTCGTCGAACGACGAGGACAGGTCGCCTGGATTCGACTCAACCGCCCCGAACGGCTCAACGCCTTCGACGGACCAATGGCGCGGGCTGCGGTCAAGGCGATCGAAGACTGCAGCGTCGACAGCGGAGTCATCGTCATCACCGGCCAGGGACGAGGATTCTGCGCTGGTGGATACCTGGCCACCATGGACAACCCCGACCCGCGGGAAGTGCGCGCCATGTACGAGGGCTCCCTCGCCCTGCTGGACGCGATCCGCACCTCGCCGCGCCCGGTCATCGCCGCCGTCAACGGCCCGGCAGCCGGCGGCGGCAACGAACTGGTCATCGCCTGCGACCTGGCCATCGCCTCGACGAAGGCCACGTTCGGGCAGACCGGCCCCCGGGTCGGCAGCGCCCCCGTCCTCGGCGGCACCAACATCATGCCGATCCAGATCGGCGAGAAACGCGCCAAAGAGCTGTCCTTCCTCTGCCGCCGCTACACCGCCGCCCAGGCGCTGGAGATGGGACTGGTCAACGCGGTCGTTGAACCTGAGGAACTGGAGTCCACCGTCGAGGAGTGGGCAGCGGAACTCCTCGCGCTCAGCCCTCGCTACCTGGAGATCGCCAAGATCAGCTCCAACCTGTGGTGGAACAGCGCCCGTGACTCCTTCCGCTCCGGCATCGGCATGCTCGCCCAAGCCATCGCCAGCCACGACATGCTCGAAGGGGCCCGGGCCTTCGCTGAGAAGAGGCCTCCCCGGTTCGCCCCTCTCTTCACCAGCCCCGAGGAGAACTGATGCGCACCTATAAGGATCTCCGTCCTGCCTTCCCGAACCGTGAGGACTGGGCCCTGCCCACGGTGCTGCGCCACCGCGCCGCCCAGGCCCCCGACGCGATCTACCTCGACACTCCGGAAGAGGGCCGGCGCTGGACGTACGCTGAGACGCTCGCCACCGCCGAAAAGGTCGGCCGTTCACTGCTCGCGCACGGCGAGCCGGGAGACCGGGTGCTCATCATGGCCCGCAACTCCTCGGCGTTCATCTTCACCTGGCTCGGCAGCGCCATGGCGGGCATGGTCGAAGCCCCCATCAACACCGCCTACAAGGGCGACTTCCTCACCCACCAGGTGCGTGTCGCACGTCCCCGCTGGGCCGTGATCGACGCCGAGCTCGCCGACCGCTTCACCGACGTCGCCGACGAGATCGAGGACATCGAACGCTTCTGGGTGATCGACAACGGCGACGTCGACCAGGCGATCGACAAGCTGCGCAAGGCCGGATGGCAGGCGGAACGGTGGGAGGACCTGACCGTCGACCGTGACGGAGAACTGCCCGAGGTCTCCCCGCGCTCCCTGGCCTCCATCTTCTTCACCTCCGGCACCACCGGGCCGTCCAAGGGCGTGGCGATGCCGCACGCGCAGATGTTCTTCTTCGCCGCGGAGACCGCCTGCCTGACCCGGCTCACCGACAAGGACGCGGCCATGGCGGTCACCCCGCTGTTCCACGGCAACGCCCAGTTCATGTCGGCCTACCCCGCACTGATCAGCGGCGCCCGCTTCGTGCTGCGCAGCCGGTTCAGCGCCAGCCGGTGGATCGACCAGATCCGGGAGTCGCAGGTCACGGTCACCAACTTCATCGGCGTGATGATGGACTTCGTCTACAAGCAGCCGCGCCGACCCGATGACGCCGACAACCCGCTGCGCTGCATCTTCGCGGCTCCCACGGCTTCCTCCATCCTCGAAGACTTCAAGAAGCGCTTCGGTATCGAGGCGTTCGTCGAGGTCTTCGGCCTGACCGAGACGTCCGCGCCGATCCTGTCGCCCTACGGGGAGGACCGGCCTGCGGGTGCGGCCGGACTCGTGGCCGACGACTGGTTCGACGTGCGCCTGGTCGACCCGGAGACCGACGAGGAAGTCCCCGTCGGCGAGGTTGGCGAACTGGTGGTGCGGCCCAAGGTCCCGTGGATCACCAGCCTGGGCTACTACGGCATGCCGGAGAAGACCGCCGAGGCCTGGCGCAACCTGTGGTTCCACACCGGGGACGCGCTGCGCCGCGACGAGGAGGGCTGGTTCTACTTCGTCGACCGCTACAAGGACGCCCTGCGCCGCCGCGGCGAGAACATCAGCTCTTATGAGGTGGAGCAGGCGATCCTCGGCTACAAGTCGGTCGTGGAGTGCGCGGTCGTCGCCGTGCCCGCCGACGTGGACGCGGGCGAGGACGAAGTGATGGCGTGCGTCGTGGTGCGCGAGCCCACCACTCCCGAGGAGCTGTGGGAGTGGTGCGACTCCCGTCTGCCCGCCTTCGCTGTCCCGCGCTACCTGCGCTTCGTGGAGGCGCTGCCCAAGACGCCCTCGGAGAAGGTGCAGAAGGCGGTGCTGCGGGAGCAGGGGGTCACCACGGACACCCACGACCGGGAGAAGTACCGGCAGCAGCAGAAGTAAGCCACGCGTGACCGGTCGTCGGCGAGCCGACCGGTCCGCCTCCCCCGGGTGCGGCGTCCGGGGCCGCTGAGCGGATGCCGCACCCGGCGCCGGGGCCACAGGCGGGGCCCCGGCCCGCACAAAGAGGAAGGCCCGTCCCTTGGGTGGTGGGACGGGCCTTCGCGTGTGCGGAGGGGACGGCGCAGCCCTGCCAGGCAGGGCCAGCCGTACGGGTGCGGAGAACCGATCAGCGGAAGGCGGGCAGCACCTCGTTCTTGAACAGTTCCAAGGTGCGCAAGACCTGCTCTTGGGGGGTGTCGTACCACTGCGCCCGCAAGACGATGTAGGTCAGCCCCTGCTCTTCCAACTGCTTGAGCGCCTGCACCGCGCCTTCCGGGTTGGTGAACAGGTAGGAGGCGTCGGCGACCTCGACCGCGGCCTGCTCCGTGGTCAGGTGGCGGTAGTTCTCGCCTTTCTCCGGCGCGTTGAACTCCGCGTACTTGCGGGTGAGCGCACCCCGGTAGCGCAGGCCGAGTTCACGGGCGCGCTCCGGGTCGGGGTCGAGCAGGAGCTCCCGCCGGACCACCAGTTCCGAAGGCCCGCGGCCCAGCCGCTCCCGTTCTTCCTTGTAGTGGCCGAGCACGACCTTCAGCTTCTCCGGGCTGGCGTGGGGCGGGACGATCCAGGCGTCGCCGAGCCGGGCGGCGCGCTGCGCCCCCTTCTTGTGCGGGCCGGCCCCGATCCAGATCTGCGGGCCGCCCTCCTGGACCGGCTTGAGGCTGATGTGCTGGTCCTTGACGCTGTAGTGCTGGCCTTCGAAGGTGACCCGTTCCCCCGACCACAGTTGGCGGATCAGGGTGACGCTCTCTTCGAAGCGGGTGACCCGCTCCTCCAGCGGGATGCCGAAGGAGGCGAATTCGTTCTCCCGGTAGCCCATGCCGAAGCCGGCGATGACCCGCCCACCGGTGATGTGGTCGAGGGTGGCGAAGTCTTCAGCGACTTGGACCGGGTGGTGCAGGGGCAGGATGAACATGTTGGTGCCCAGCGTCATGTCGCCTGCCTCCTGGGCCAGCGCGGACAGGATCGGCACCGGCTGGAGGGTGGGCATGTTGCCGAGGTAGTGCTGCAGCACCCAGATCGACGAGATTCCCGCGTCCCGGGCGGCCCGGACCTGCTCCCGCATAGCGGCGATGCGGTCGGCAGGGACCACGTCCGGGGGGAAGTCGTTCATGATGGCGAGACCGAACTTCAGTGGCACAAGCACACCCCACTCATTCGATGTTATTGATGATAATCAAAAATCAAATTAGCCTATAGGCCCCATGGCGGCAAGGGGGGTCGCCAGGGTTGAGGGCAAGTCCTTAACTATGCTAATGATTGTTTTGATAAATGCGGTACGGTTCACAACTTCCAGGACGGCACAGCATGGCTCTCGATCTCAAACCGCTGATCAACCCGGATTCGGTGGCCATCATCGGCGCTTCACCCAACGAAGCCGGCCACGCTGGCCGCTGCCTGGCTAACCTCGAGCGGACCGGCTACCCCGGACGGATCTACCCGGTCAACCCCAAGTACGACCGCATCGGCGCGCATACCTGCTACCCCTCCGCGCGCGACCTCCCCGAACAGGTGGATGCGGCCTACCTGCTCGTTCCGGCCCGGGCCGTGGAAAGCGCGCTTGAGGACTGCCTGGAGCGCGGGATCCGCACGGTCACCATCTGCTCGGCGGGCTACGCCGAACTCGGCGCGGAAGGCGCCGAACGCCAGCGGCGCCTGGTCGAACGGGCCCGGGAACGCGGCGTCCGCATCCTCGGCCCCAACTGCATCGGCGTGCTCAACCCCGTCGACACCTACGTGGGCTGCCCCACCTTCAACATCACCTACTCCTACACGCCAGGCTCGATCGCCCTGCTCAGCCAGAGCGGCGGAATGGCCGCCGCCCTGTTCAACCGGGCCCAAGGGCGCACCATCGGCATCCGGACCATGGTCAGCCTCGGCAACGAGGCCGACATCCAGATGGGCGAGCTGCTCGACGCCTTCGTCGCCGACCCGCAGACCCGGGTGATCGCCATCTACATCGAACAGTTGCGCGACGCCGAACGGTTCGCAGCTGCGGCGGAACGCGCCCGCGCTGCCGGCAAGCCGATCGTGCTGCTCAAAGTCGGCGGTTCGGAAGCTGGACGGCGCACCGTCCTGGGACACACCGGCGCAATGGCCGGGGAGCAGGCCGTGTTCTCCAGCATGATGCGCCACCTGGGCGTGGTGGAGGTCCACAGCATCGATGACCTGCTCAACACCGCCTACGCGCTCAGCAGCCTCCCGCTGCCCGCGGGGCCGCGCCTCGGTGCGCTCAGCCCCTCCGGCGGCGAGTGCGGCTACATCGCCGACCGTGCCAGCGCGCACGGCCTGGAGATCCCCCTGCCCACCCAGCAGACCCTCGACGAACTGAGCGAGAAGCTGAAGCTGGCGCGTCCCGGCAACCCGCTCGACACCACCGGCCAGGTCATCGGTGACGGTGCACTGCTCAGCGAACTCATGCAGATCTTCACCGCCGACCCGAACCTGGACATGATCACCCTGAGCATCCCCACTTGGGGGCCCTACGACTCCAACGCGCTGCTCCCGCGGATCATCGACGCTGTCAAAGCCTGCGACAAGCCCGCCGTGCTCTCCGCGTGGACCGCGCGCAACCTCACCGAACGGGCTGAAGAACTGCTCCGCGAGTCCGGGATCTGCTGGTTCGCCAGCTCGGACGAGGCCATCGCCGCGCTGGCCAACCTGCGGCGCTACGCCGAACTCGCCCAGGCCCCGTCGGCCACGCCTCCGGAACCGGTTTCCCTGCCCCGGCCCGAGGTCACGGAACTCAACGAATACGCCGCCAAGCGGCTGCTCGCGGAAGGCGGGGTGCCGGTCGTCGCCGAAACCCTCGCCCCCGATACGGAAGCGGCCCTGCGCGCCGCCCGCGACATCGACGGGCCGCTCGTCGTGAAACTCGTCGCCTCCGGCGTGACCCACAAGTCCGAGCTGGGACTGGTCCGCCTGCTCGACCGGGCAGACGAGGCCGAGGCCGCACTCGCCGACCTGGCCCGCGTCGCAGAGAAGGAGAACCTCACCGTCGAAGGCTACCTGGTGGCCGAGCGGCTCTCCGGAACCGAGATCATCCTCGGCGCGGTTCGCGACGAGACCTTCGGCCCGGTCCTCATGGTCGGGGCGGGCGGCATCCTCGCCGAACACTTCGCCGACCGGGTCTTCCTGCCCTGCCCTGCCGCACCGGAGCACGTGCGCGCCGCGCTCAAACAACTCGCCGTCTACCCGGTGCTCGACGGAGCCCGCGGACGCCACCACGACGTGGACGCGCTGGTCGATGTCGCAGTCGCGCTCTCCAGAGTCTTCGCGGGCAGCCCGTGGATGACCGAAATCGACCTCAACCCGGTCATCGTCGGCCTCAAAGGCCAGGGTGCGACCGCAGTGGACGCCGTGATCGGAATCGCCCCCCAAGCCTGAAACGCGCCGGAAGAGCCGAGGAGGTCGACCGCACCCAGGACCGCCGAGGCTGGTCTGCCCCTCCGGAGCAGCACCCAGGGACGTCCGCGCAGACCACACCGCAACCACGAGTGAGGAAGCACGATGCGGAGCACACCCAACCAGCAAGAGAACAGCGTGCCGACCGGAGACGGCACCCGATTCCCCCACCTGTTCAGCCCGTTCCAGATCGGTCCGATGCGGCTGCGCAACCGCGTGATGGCTCCCCCGCACTCCTCGGCGATCGGCAACCTGTGGGGCACCGACGAAAAGGAGGTTGAGCGCACCTTCGCCTACTGGCGGTCCCGAGTCAGTGGAGACGGCCCCGCCTGGGTCGGGGGAGTGACCGGGCGGGTCCGCAACATCCTCATCCCCGGGTTCGAACCGCACGGCTACGGCGCGGAGACCACCGGCTACTTCCGCCAGCCGTTCTACGTGGAGCGCATTGGGCGGTTCGTGGAGGAGATGCACGCGCTGGGAGCAGTGGTCACCACCCAGTTGACCCTGCTCGGCGGGGTGCCGCACGCCCCGTCCCCGCGGCGCAGCTCCACGCTGTACAACCACCGGCCGCACGTCCTCAGCACCCATGAGATCGCCGAGTTCGTCGAAGAGTACCGGTTCTCCGCCAGCCAGGCCCGCAAGGCCGGGCTGGACGGGATCGAACTCCATCTCAACCACGACGACCTGCTGGAATGGTTCCTCTCCCCGCTGACCAACCAGCGCACCGACGCCTACGGCGGTTCGCTGGAGAACCGGGCGCGGTTCGCGGTCGAGGTCCTCACCGCGGTGCGGGAGGAGATCGGCTCCGACATGGCGCTGGGGGTGCGCTTCAACCTCCGCGAAGAAGAACCGGGCGGCTACACCCTCGCTGACGGTATCGAGATCGCCCAGTACCTCGAGTCCACCGGGCTCTTGGACTTCCTCCACGCGGTCATCGGCAGCCCGTGGGGCGACCCCAGCTACATCCAGCCCTACTTCTACCAGCCGGCCCAGTGGGCCGACCTCGCCGGGCAGCTCCGCCGCTCGGTGTCCCTGCCGGTCATCTACACCGGCAGGATCAACAGTGTCGAGGTCGCGGAGAAGGTCCTCGCGGACGGGAACGCCGACGTCGTGGGCATGGCCCGGGCGTTCATCGCCGACGGCGACATCCTGCGCAAGGCGCGGGAAGGACGCCTCGCCGACATCCGGCCGTGCGTGGGCGGAAACGAGTGCATCACCCGCCGCTACGTGGACAAGCTGCCGTTCGGCTGCGCGGTGAACCCCCACACCAGCAATGAGATCGACGGCCCGTGGAAGCAGGCGGCCAACCCCCGCCGCATCCTGGTGGTGGGCGGCGGCCCCGCGGGCATGGAGCTGGCGGCCCTCACCGCGGAGAGCGGCCACACCGTGGAGCTGTGGGAGGCCACCGACAAGCTGGGCGGCCAGTTGCGGACCATTCTCAACGCGCCGTTCCAGGAGCAGATGGCCCGCTACCTGGAGTGGCAGGAGCGCCGCCTGGAGAAGGCTGGGGTGACGGTCCGCCGCAACACGCGCGCCACCGCCGACACGGTGGCCGAGGCCGGTTTCGACGTGGTCGCGGTCGCCACGGGCGCCCGGCCGCGCCGTCCCGCGGAGATCGAAGGGGTCGACCAGGACTACTTCGTCTACGACATCCGCGACGTGCTCCTCGGCAATGTGGCGGTCGGCCAGGAAGTCCTCGTGGTGGCCCAGGACGACCACCTGCCGCCGCTGATCGTCGCCGACTACCTCAGTGACCGCGGGCACGACGTGACGATCGTCTACCCCACGGCCGGTCCGGCTCCGATGCTGGGCCGCTACATCCTCGGCGGCATGCTGGCGCGGCTGACTTCGCGCGGCGTGCAGTTCCGCTTCATGGAGGACGTGATCGGGATCGAGGAGGAGCGGATCCGGATCCGCCACACCTACTCCCACCAGGAGAGCGAGCTGGGCGCTTTCGACTCGGTGGTCCTCGCCTGCGGCGGCGACGCCGACTCAAGCCTGTACGAGGAGCTGCGCGGCCGTGTGCCAGAGCTGCACATCCTCGGTGACGCGTTCGCTCCTACCCGGCTGGTGGCCGTGACCCGTCAGGCCTACGCGCTCGCGAAAGAGCTGCAGAAGTAGTCCTGGCGGACTGGTTCCGGCGGGCTTCCCGCACCGTGGCGCTCCGGTGTGGGAGGCCCGCTGTCGTATGTGCGGGCGTCCCACAAAGATCCCATCTCTTGACATTGGTTATAACTATCTGAATCATGATCTTGTACCCGTGTGGCGTATTTCACTTACTGATGGATCAGTAAGGAAGGGTGTGCCGTACCCCCGAGAACCTGTCCTGCCGGCACCGCACCGACAGGACAGAATCCCCCAACTAGTGAGGACAGCAATCATGGGTAGTGCCCGCAGGAGTGGAGCGTTCCGCGCTTTGGCTCTCGCTGCAGCCCTGACGTTCACTCTCAGCGCGTGCGGCCCGTCGGAGTCAGACGGCCCCGCACAGAACGAGGACGGACTCACCACGGTGCGGGTGGGCCTGGCCGAGCCCACGTTCAACACCGCCCTCATCAACCTCGTGATCGACGAGGACATCGACGCCAACCACGGCCTTGACATGCAGCCCACGAGAAGCGGCGCAGGAAGCACCAACCAGATCGCGGCCCTGCGCGCCGGGGAATACGACTTCGCCGGAGTGGGCACCGCCACCGCCGCGGACGCCGTCGCCGAAGGCGCCGGACTGGTCATCGTCGCCGGAACCGGCGGACTCATCAACAACATCGTCCTCAACGCCGACGTCGCCAAAGGACTCGACGTCGCCCCCGACGACCCGGTAGAGGAGCGGATCAAGGCCTTGCGCGGCCTGACGATCGCCACCAGCCCACCAGGGTCCTCCAGCAACCTCACCCTGCGCCACCTGGTGCAGCAGCACGGCCTCGACCCGGACAAGGACCTCAACATCGTCCCGGTCACCGACACCTCTTCCATCGTCGCTGGCATCCGCCAAGGCAAGTTCGACGGCAGCTTCTTCGGTGTCGGTGTCGCCGACGCCAACATCGCCGACGGCTCCGGAACCCTGTGGATCTCCCTGCCGCGCGGCGACATCGAAGAGTTCAACGAGCTGATCGGCGTCTGCATCGTCAGCACGAGAGAGTTCGTGGACAACAACCCCGAAATCGTCGAAGCTTTCCACGCTGCCCTCGCCGAAGCCCAAGAGTTCGTCGCCTCCGACCCGGAAGCGGCCGGAAAGGCGCTCCACGAGAACTCTTTTGCGAACCTCGACGCCGACGTCTTCGCCACCGCCTGGGAGCAGGCGCAGACCGGCTACCCCGAAGGCGTGCTGTTCACCCGCGAGAACTGGGAGACCTACCTCGAACTCTTCGGGGACGCCTCCGACAAGGACCTGGAGAGCATCGTGTACGAGGACTTCGTCGCCGAACCCGCCCGTGGTGAGTCCTAAGGCAGGCCATGACCATCTCCACTAAGGAAACCGCCACCTCCCCCCAGGCCACCGAACCCCGCCGGGTCGTCTTCGAAACCCGAGGCATGGCCGTCGGATTCGGAGACCGCCCCGACGTCCTCGCCGACGTGGACCTAAAAGTCCACGCGGGGGAGTTCGTGGCCCTGCTCGGACCCAGCGGCTGCGGCAAGTCCACCATCCTCAACCTGGCGGCGGGCCTCCTGCGCCCCCGCCGGGGCGAGGTGCTCTTCGACGGCCGCCCCATCACCGGGGTGAACACCTCCGTCGGCTACATGACGCAGGACGACACCCTGCTGCCGTGGCGCACCGTGGCCGCCAACGTCGCCCTCCCGCTGCGCATGCGCAAAGTCCCCAAGCAGCGCATCCAGCAGGAAGTCTCCCGCTACCTCGCCTTCCTGGACTTGCAGCACGCGGCCGGACTGTACCCGGCCCAGCTCAGCGGCGGGATGCGGCGCAGGGCCCTACTCGCCCGCAGCATGATCTACGACCCGGAGCTGCTGCTCATGGACGAGCCGTTCGCCGCACTGGACGCGCAGATGCGCCAGCAGCTCCACGCCGACCTGCGGCGCGCAGTCCACAGCACCCAGCAGACGGTCCTCTTCGTCACCCACGACCTGACCGAGGCCGCCGTCCTCGCTGACCGGGTCCTCGTCATCGGCGGCGGGCCGCCCGGGGGAGTGGTCGCGGAATTCACCATCCCCTTCGGAGCGGAACGCGACCCCGCGACGCTGCCCTACGAAGACGGGTTCGCCCGCATCCAGCAGGAACTCCAAGAGGCGCTGACCCGGGCGCGGGTGCCGAAACAGAAGGAAGAGGAGTGATGTCGGTGAGCACCACGGTCACCGAGCCGGACAAGACCACCACCGACTCGGCCGCACCCGCGACCGCGCCGCAGCCGCGCCGCAGCCGGGCGCGGTGGCGGCCCCGGCTCCACCACTTCGTGCAGCTCTGCGTGATCGTCGTGCTGCTGGCGTCCTGGGAGCTCAGCGCTGGACGGCTGATCGACGACCTGCTCACCAGCCGCCCCTCCGAGGTCTTCCCGACCTTCTGGTCGTGGGTGGTCTCCGGCGAGCTCCTCTACCACGCCTCCAGCACTTTCAAGGACGCGTTCCTCGGCCTGCTGGCCGGCGGGGGACTAGGGCTGGTCGTGGGGTGCGTACTCGGCCAGTCGCAGTGGCTGGCCCGGGTGTGCGAACCGTTCATCACCGCGTTCTACACCATGCCCAAGCACGCGCTGATCCCCCTGTTCATCATGTGGGTGGGAATCGGCTCGGAGCTGCGCGTGCTCACCGCCGCGGCCATCGTGTTCTTCCTGGTCTTCTACAACACCTTCTTCGGTATCCGTGACGTCAGCAAGAATCTGGTGGACTCAGTGCGGGTGATGGGAGGAACCGCGTTCGACGTCCTCTTCCGGGTCATGCTGCCGTCCGCACTGATCTGGGTGTTTGCCGCACTGAAACTCGCGGTCCCCCAGGCGATCGTCGGCGTCGTGGTCGCCGAGATGCTGGCGGGCGACCGCGGCCTCGGCTTCCTGGTGGCGATGCACGCGGGCACGTTCAACAGCGACGGCACCTTCGCCGCGATCTTCGCGCTGCTCATCGTCGGCTTCCTCGTCGACCGGCTGATGAACCTCGTGACGCGCCGGGCCCTGCTGTGGAAGAACAACGACACCACGGCCTAAGCGCCGCGGGCAGGGACCGCAGCGTCCCCGCCCGCAGCTCCGCGGCCGGGGCACGCCCCGGCCCGGGGGACACGAAAACGGCCCTCCCGCAGCGTCACGGGAGGGCCGCCACACCGACCGGCACCCGGCTAGGGCGCGTTGCCGCTGTTGGGGCGGCCGCCCAGGGCCAGCACCGTCAGCACCACGGTCGTGGACACCGCGGTGATCACCACCGACAGCGCTGCCAGCAGCGGGAACGTTCCGGAGGTCCACAGGTCCAAAATGGCCTGGCCCACCACCGGAGACCCCGGACCGGCCAGCATCGCCGAGGCGTTGATCTCACCCGCCGACAGGATGAACAGCAGCGACCACCCCGCCACCAGGCTGGGCGCCATCAGCGGCAGGATCACCCGGAGGAAAACCCGCCAGTCGCGGGCACCGGACACTTCCGCGGCCTCGCGCATCTCCGGACCGATCTGCTGGATCGCGGAGTTGGCGTAGAACGACGCCTGCGGCAGGAAGATCACCACATAGGTGGTGACCAGGAGCAGCAGAGTGCCGTTCCAACGGAAGGGGGGACCAGCGAAGGCCACCAGGAAGGCGATACCCACCACGATGTGCGAGATCGCCGCCGGAACCTTGATCACGCCGTCGACGACACGCCCCAGGAAGGAGCGGCGCCGGTAGGACAGGTACGCCAGCAGCGCCGACAGCAGCGTGGTGATGGTCGCGGTCATCAACGCCAACAGCAGGCTGTTGGTGATTCCCCGGCGCACCGACAGGCGGTTCCACAAGTCGACGTAGTTGTCCCCGGTCAACGCGCCGAAGTCGACCTGCGGGGTCCAAAAGCCCTGGAAGGACACGAGCAGCAGCGCCAGGAACGGCAACACCGAGGTGGCGCCCAGGTAGCCGAGCACGAACAGCCGCGCCGGAAGCTTCCACCGGCCCATGGTGACCAGGGCTGCGCGCGCTCCACGCCCCCCGATCCGGGCGAACCGCCCCTTGGCCACGATCCGGCGCTCCACGAGCCAGGCGACAACCACGATGGTGATGAGCACCAGGCTCATGCTCAGCGCCGTGATGAGGTCCGGCGGGTACTTCCGGGTCACCGCGTGCACGATGGACACCGGCAGCACCTCGATCTGCGCGGAGGTACCGATCACCACGGGCACGGAGAACAGCGCGAAACCGATGGTGATGAGCTGCAGCACCGCTGCGCCCAGCGCGGGCTTGAGGTTAGGGAGGGTCACCCGGAAGAGGGTCTGCACCGGCCCGCACCCGGAGACCTGGGCCGCCTCCTCCAAAGCCGGGTCCAAGGACTGCAGCCCGCTGGAGATCGCCAGGTAGGCGTAGGGGGTCAGGTAGAGCGCGTACACGAAGACCAGCCCGGGCCAGGTGAAGATGTCCAGCGGACCGGTCTGCAGGTGGACGCCGACGAGCGCCAGCAGCTTCCGCAGCCAGTAGTTGAGGAAACCAGCCTCGGGCGTGGCCAGGAAAACCCAGCCGATCGACCCCGCGATGGCGGGCACGAACAGCGGCATCAGCGGCAGGGCCTCAGCAGCCCACCCCATGCGGGCGTCGGTGCGGACATTGATCCACGCCAGCACCGCGCCGATGAGGAAGGCCAGGGCGCCGCCCGCAGCCACGGCCACTACCGCGTTACGCAAGACCTCCAGGGTGCGGGAGCTGGTGAGCACCTCGACCACGGCGGGCAGCTCCATGCCCAGCTCACCGATGAAGGCGCGGCCCACCGGGTAGACGATGAAGGCGACCACCACCGCCGCGGCCACCCAGCTCACCAGGGTGAAGCTGGAGAAGCGGGTGGCCCGCTGCGGCCGCGCGGCACCGAGGGGAACGGTTTCGGGCCGTTGCAACGTACTAGTCATGATCGAGCACCACAACGCATGCGGCAGGGTCGACGCCGACCCACACCTTCCGACCTGGGGCGAGCTCCGGGTTGTCGTCTGCCCACACCCGGACACTGGTCTCGCCGAGCTGCACCACGTACTCGGTGTAGGAGCCCGCGAAAACCGCGTTGGTGATCTCACCCGACCAGACGTTCTCCCCGGACCGCTCCGCGGTGTCAATCCACCAGCGGTGGGCGCGGCTCGCCACGAACCGGGGAGTGTCGGCGGGGCCGTCCGGTCCGGGGTCCGCGATCCGTATCGGACCGATCGGGGTTCCCACCTGGTGGGCTTCGCTGCCGGTCGAGGTCACCGGGATCAGGTTGGCGGTCCCGATGAACTCGGCCACATAGCGGTTGCGGGGCCGCTCGTAGATGTCGCGGGCCGACCCGGTCTGCATGACTTTCCCGGCACGCATGACCGTGATCTGGTCGGCCAGCTCCATCGCCTCGGCCTGGTCGTGGGTGACATAGACCGCGGTGAACCCGAGGTCCTGCTGCATGGCCCGCAGTTCGCGGCGGAGGATCTCGCGGACCTTGGCGTCGATGTTGGACAGCGGCTCGTCGAACAGCACCACGTCGGTGCCGGCGACGATCGCGCGGGCCAGGGCGACCCGCTGCTGCTGGCCACCGCTCAACTGTCCGATCGCCCGGCTCCCGTGCGAGGACAGGCCCATGATTTTGAGGACCTCGTCGACCCGGGCACGGATCTGCTCCTTGGGGAGCCGGTTTTTGCGGGGACCGGTGGTGAGCGGGAAAGCCACGTTGTCGGCCACGGTCATGTTGGGCCACAACGCGTAGTTCTGGAACACCATGCCCACCGGGCGGTCCTGCGGTTCGACGGTGCGGATACCGGGACCGAAGACCGGCTGACCGTCGATGGTGATGCTGCCCTCGTCGGGGTGCTCCAGCCCGGCCAGACAGCGCAGCAGGGTGGTCTTCCCGCAGCCGCTGGGGCCGAGGAGGACGCAGAAGTCGCCCTTGGGCATGTGCAGGGTGACATCGTCCACGGCCGCCACGATCGTTCCGTCCGGGGCACGGAAACGCTTGCGGAGGCCGACAATGTCCACGCCGGTGCGCGGCTGCCCTTCAGCAGAGCTCTGCGCCGAGGTGGCGTGCGTGGTCACGGTCATCGGAACGTTCTCCTAGGCCGAGGTCAGAAGCCGAGCAGCGCGTTGAGCTGTTCTTGTTCCTCACGGGCAGTGGCAAGGTCCGGAGCGACGTAGCCCTCAGGCTTGGGCAGGGTGCCTGCCAGGTCACCCAGCGGGGAGATACCGAAGCCTTCGTTGAGGGCGATCTGGCCCTTCTCGGACATCAGGAAGTCAGCGAACAGCAGCGCAGCATTCGGGTGCGGGGAGCCTTCAGACACGGCGGTGTACTGCTCGACTCCCGTGGTGGGGGAGAGGTAGACCAGCTCCACGGGGGCACCGGATTCCTTCAGCGGGTTCACCACCGAGGGGAGGCTGGGGAAGGTGGCGATGGACTCGCCCGCGGCCACCTGCTGGGTGCCGGGGATGGCGCTGTCCACCTTCTTGATGTCGTTGTCGGCCAGGCCTTCCAGGAACTCTTCGCCGTACTCCTCCTTGAGGATGCTCAGGAAGGCGGCCCAGGAGAGGAACGACATGGGGTCGGCCATGTCGATCTCGCCCTTCAGCTTGGGGTCGAGGAGGTCTTCCCAGTCTTGTGGTGCCTCAGACAGCTTGTCGGTGTTGTAGGCCACGCCGATGGGCTGGGAGTTGACCAGGAAGTAGGTGTCCTTGTGCAGGGCCTCTTCCGGCCACTCGTCCAGGTTCTCCAGCTGGTCGGCCGGGAGGGTGCGGAGCCATCCCTTCTCGATGTACTCGTCCAGCACGTGGGCTTCGGGGATGGTGACCAGGTCGCCCACGGCCTGTCCGGCGTCGCGCTCGGTGGAGTAGCGCTGCGCCACGACGGGGGAGCCCATCCGGACGACTTCGACGGCGATGCCGTACTCCTGCTCGAAGGCGTTGGCGACGGCCTGCACCGGCTCGTCAGGGATGGAGACGTACCAGGTGACGATGCCTTCCTTCTGGGCCGCTTCCACGAGGTCTCCGCCTTCGCTGTCAGCGGAGGAGCCGCCGCCGCAGGCGGTGGCGAACAGGGTGAGCGCAAGTGCGGCCGAGCCGATTGCCGACCAGCGGAACGTACTCATGGATCCTCCCACAACACAATGAACAGCCTCATTATGAGGTTTATTATTGTTATCATGATTTGAGGAGATGTCACCGGGGTCTCAATGGGGTGTGAGAGTCCCTGGGGGGTCTTGGGGGATATGTCACACTATGTGGTGCTTTGCCCGAATAGTACGTGATGTCTGTTACGGCACAACTTCGGGTGGGGATAGTTGACCTGCGCCAACACCACAACAGACAGCAGAGCGGGCGGCCGCGGTTTGTGGGATTTCTTACGTTCCACGCTCCCCGCCCCGCTGAACCGCCCACACTCAGGACACGACCACGCCCCGCCACGGAGCACGGCAACACCTCCGACCACCCCGCTGCCCCGCCGGTACAGCCCACCCGTCAGCAAAGCGCCGGCACCCCGCGCGGAACACCCCGGAACAACGGGCCGTCACACCCACCAACGCCCGCCGCGGCCCCCAACCCAGCGGAAATGACGCAGCCCAAGCCGCCGGCGCCTCACAACCGCGACACCGGCACCCAACAACAGACCGGACGCTGCCACACCGTGCCGGGCCCGCCCGCACCCCCAGGCAGACCCGCCACGATCACCGTGCCCGCTGCAACGGCACTAAGTCGTCAGTGTCATAAGCGAGCCGGTCATGCACCCGCACCACACCCTCCACCCGACGCACCGCGCGGATCAGCCGCGGAATAAGCGAACGCACCGGCACCGTGCCGTCCAACGTGACCACACCGCGCTCCACCGACACGGCCACCCCCGGCAGGTCGAACTCCCCGCGCACAACCTCCCGCTCCACCGTCTCCCGCAGCTCACCGTCAGAGACGAAATAGACACGCAGCAGGTCAGAACGGCTGACAATACCCAGCAGCTTCCCGTCCTCAGTCACCACCGGCAGCCGTTTAATCCGGTGACGGCGCATCCGCTCGGCAGCCTCCCGCGGCGACGCACCCTCCGTGATCGTGATCGCGGGCGTGCTCATCAAATCCCGCGCAACCGGCTCCTCGGGCATGTCACCCGCGAACACCGCCTCATCCAAGTTCGGCGCGGCAAGCCAGGCCAGCAGGTCACTCTCGGAGACCACCCCCACCACCCGCTGGTCGGCGTCCAGCACCGGAAGCGCGCTCACCCCGTTCATCCGCAACGACACAGCGAGCCGCTTAAACCCCGCCTCCTCGAACGCGGCCACAACATGCGTGGTCATCAGGTCGCCGACAGTGCTGGCCATGGTCACCCCTTCACGGTCCGCCCGCCGTCACACCCCCTCCCCAGGCTGCGCCCCGGTCACAGCGGCCGCAGCGACCGCAGATAGGGGTCGCTGGAGGGAGGAACCGTCACCCGGATGCGGGCGTCCACACACATCGCACTCGACGGAGTCGCCAAAACCGGGTTCATGTCCAACTCCGAGACCTGCGGCAGATCCACGGCCAACTGGGACAACCGCAGCGCCATATCCCGCAGCGCATCCAGATCCACCGCCTTCTCCTCATCGCCCTCGCCGAGCGTGCGCAGCGCAGGCACCGACCGCACCAACTCCGCAGCGTCCACGTCAGTCAACGGGGCCAGCCGCGCCGCCCGCGTACGCAGCGCCTCGGTATACGTGCCGCCCAACCCGCACACCAGAACCGGACCGAACACAGGCTGCTGAGCCAGCCCAAGCAGCACCTCGAACCCGCGCGGCGCCATCGCCTGCACCAAGACACCACGAAGCCGGGACCCGAACCGGGAGATCAGTTCCGCGTGCGCGTTCCGCACCTGCTCCGCACCCGACAAGTCGAGACGCAGCGCACCCGCCCGCTTCTTGTGCACCACCCCGGCCACGTCCGCTTTCAACGCCACCGGGCTGTTCAACTCCCGCCAGGCCCGCACCGACTCCTCCGGGGTGTGGGTCCACTGCCACGGCGCGACCGTGACCCCGTAGCAGCCCAGCACCTCCATCGTCTGATCCAACGGCAGCCAACCGCCCTCCGGATGCCGTTTCAGGAATTCCTGCACGATATCCCGGGCCCGCTCCACCGCGACCGCCCGCAGCGACGGCACCGAACCAGCCGGACGAGCCAACCACCGGGCCCGCCGCCACGCATGCCCCAGCGCAGCAGCAGCCGCCCGAGGATCGTTGTACGAAGGCACCGAGTGCCCTCCCGCGGACAAGAGCGTCACAGCTTCCGCCTGGTGGGGCGCGACCGCGGCCACCGGAACCCCTCCGGCCATGGTCGCCACCACCGGCAGCGGATCAGCCAGCGCAGTCCGCACCATGATCGCGATGATCGCGTCCACCTCCGCAGCAGCAGCAAGCCGCTCCAAACAGGCCCGCAACTGGTCACTGCTGGCCGCAGGCGTGGTATCGATCGGGTTCGCGCACGCCGCCCCCGCAGGCAGCAGCTCCTCGAGCTCGCGGCGAACCTCCTCGCTCAGCTCGTGAACCTCCAACCCCACATCCGCGCACGCATCCGCCGCCAGCACCCCCGTGCCTCCCGCGTTGGTCACGATCGCAACCCGCGGCCCAGACGGCAACGGCTGGTGGGCCAAGAACGCGGCAGTACCCACCAGCTCGTCAAGACTCCGCGCAGCCACCACCCCCGCCTGCTCGAACAACGACTCCGTCGTCAACGCGGGAGTCAGCGACGCCCCCGTGTGCGAGGCCGCGGCCCGCTGCCCAGCCGTGGAACGCCCCGCCACCACAGTTAGGATCGGTTTGCGCCGCCCCAACCGCCGAGCAATCCGAGAGAACTTACGCGGATTCCCGAACGACTCCACGTGCATGATCGCCATCGCGGTGTCCGGGTCGTCCTCCCACCACTGCAGCAAGTCGTTACTGCTGACATCCAACTTGTTGCCGGTAGACACGAACGAGGAAATGCCGACATCCAACCGGGACAAGTGCTCCAGCAGCGTGATACCGATCCCCCCGGACTGCACGACCAGACCGGCCTGCCCCGGACGCGGAGCCTCCGCAGCAAACGTCGCCTGCAACCGGACACCGTCGCTCAGCGACGCCACCCCGAAACAGTTCGGCCCCACCAGCCGCATCCCGTGCCGACGGCACACGGCAAGCAGCTCCTGACTGGTCTCCGTGTCCAAATCCGCGGTGATGACGACGAGCGCGCCCACCCCCTGCTCCCCACAAGCACGGGCCACATCCAGCACCGCGTCCGGCGGCACCGACACCACCGCCAGATCCGGGACCTCCGGCAGGTCAGCCACGGACGGAACCGCAGACACGTCCGCCACAGCCGCGGCATGGGGATGCACCGCATACAAGCGTCCCGTGAACCCGCTAGCGCGGATATTGCGGAGAATCGCGTTACCTACCGAAACCTGACGCCGAGTACCGCCGATCACCACCACCGAGGCGGGACGCAGCAGCCGCTGCAGGCTCTGCTGGCCCGCAACCGCTTCCCGCATGCCCACCGCATCCAAGTAGCGGTCATCCGGGGTAAGCGGAATCGTCACCTCCACCATGCCCCGGTCGACACGCTGCTGCGGGCGCAGACCAATATCAGAAAACACCCGCAGCATCGCGTGATTGTCGGGCAGCACATCCGCATAGAAAGTGGTGACGCCGTTCCTGCGGGCCCGGGACGCCAAATGCTCCAACAACAGAGTGCCGACCCCTTTGCCCTGGAACTGGTCGGCCACGGCAAGCGCCACCTCAGCCACATCCGACCGGCCGATCGTGTCATAGCTGGCCGCGCCGATCACCTCGTCGTCGAGAACCGCAAGCAGCGCCTGATGGCCGCGACTAGGGGCCGCGCAGATACGACGCGACAACTCGCTGATCGTGGCAGTACCCGAGCTGAAGAACCGCATCCGACGGCTTTCCGGAGACATCGCCTCGTGCATCGCCCGGACCTGCGGCTCGTCTTCCGCGTAGGCGGGACGCACCAGCACAATCGTGCCGTCGGTGAGCAAGGCGTGGGCTGCGTCGGCTCCGACGTCGATGGTCATGCGGTCACCTTTCCTCACGGAGTGGCGCAGTGCGCCCCGGACGTACCGGGACGTTCCTCGTCCCTCTCCTGCCCGGCGCACTACCCCCGAATCCCGGTCCAAAGCACCCCGCTCAGGGCCCTTGGTCCCGCAACTCCCCGCAACGCGACCGTTTCCCCCACAAGCCAGCGGCGATAGGGTAGGGCCGTCCCAGGGAAGGGAGCCACAAGCGACCGCCGGGATGAGGAGGAGCCGATGACAGCGGAACCAGGCGACGCCACCGCACACCGCGAAGCCCGCATCGAACAACGAGGCCTGTACTACGAAGAACTGCAGACCGGGGTGGTCTACGTCCACCGTCCCGGACGCACCATCACCGACGCTGACAACGTCCTGTTCAGCACCCTGACCATGAACCCGCAGAGCCTCCACTTGGACGCTCACTTCAGCGCGGCCACCGAGTTCGGCAAACCCCTCGTCAACAGCCTGTTCACCCTCTCCACCCTGGTCGGATTGAGCGTCAACCAGCTCACCCAGGCCACCACGGTCGCCAACCTCGGCTTCGGCGAAGTGTCCTTCCCCCACCCCGTGTTCGTCGGCGACACCCTGTACGCCGAAACCCGCGTCCTCGACAAACGCCTGTCCCAGTCCCGGCCCAACAACGGCGTCGTCCGCTTCGAACACCGCGCCCACAACCAGGACGGAACCCTCGTAGCCCGCGTGGAACGCACCGCGCTCATGCTGCGCCTCCCCGAGGAGCAGCGATGAACAACACCCTCGCAGACCTGCCCGGCCCGGCACTCCTGTTCTGCCCGGCAGACCGGCCCGACCGCTACGCTAAAGCCGTGGCACGCGCCGACGCGGCCATCCTGGACCTCGAAGACAGCGTCGCCCCCGAACACAAAGACCGAGCCCGGGACCTCGTCACCGCCGCACTCGCCGACCTCGACCCGGACCGGGTGATCGTACGCGTCAACGCGCCAGGAACCCCGTGGTGGGAAGCGGACGTCGCCGCAGTACGCGCCGCCGGAGCCCGCCTGGTGATGCTGCCGAAAGCGGAACGCCCCGAAGACCTCGAGGCACTCGCCCCCGCCCGCGTCATCGCCCTCTGCGAAACCGCCGCCGGAATCCTCGCCGCACCACGCCTCGCCGCCTCCCCCTCCTGCGCCGCGCTGACCTGGGGCGCAGAAGACCTCATCGCGGACCTAGGCGGAACCACGAGCCGCCGCTCCGACGGCACCTACCACGATGTGGCCCGGCACGCCCGCTCCCACGTGCTCCTCGCCGCCGCTGCAGCACACCGCCCCGCCATCGAAACCGTCTACCTCGACCTGGACGACGTCGCCGGACTCACCAAATCGTCCGCCGAAGCCGCCCAAGCAGGGTTCTCCGCCCGCCTGTGCATCCACCCCGTCCAAGTCGACCCCGTCCGCGCCGCATTCGCCCCCGACCCGACCTCCGTGGCGTGGGCACGCGGTGTGGTGGCAGCCGCCCAACAAGCCCCCTCAGGAGTGTTCCGCTACCAGGGCAGAATGATCGACGAGCCGCTGCTGCGCCAGGCCCGCGCCATCCTGCGCCGCGCCCGCACCTAGCCGCCGCACACCAGGCAGGCGCACCAGAACCCCGCGCTGCTGCGGCATCCGCACACCCCGCTGGGTAGCATGGCGGCCAGCCCTCGTTAGTACCCGCGGCGGGGGAAGGACACAACTGAAAGGACGACGCGTGGTGGGGTGGGACCGCGGAAACCGCGAAGCAACACATGCCGCTGCCCCACCCTGGAACGCGGCGCGCATCCCCCGGCCACACACCGCTCCCACAGGACACCGCACCCTGGCAGCCGCGACCACCCCGCGCGCCAGCCGTCCCAGGAGCGCAACCGTCGGCACAAGTGCCGGACGCTGAGAGAGGGGTTAGGGCCGATGCTGAGACTGGGCAGTCGCACGTTCACCGACGACCAGATGCTCGTCATGGCGATCGTCAACCGCACCCCCGACTCCTTCTACGACCGGGGCGCCACCTGGGAAGAGGAACGCGCCCTCGACCGGGTCCACCAGGTCGTCGCAGAAGGAGCCGACATTGTCGACATCGGGGGCGTCAAAGCCGCACCCGGCGAAGAGATCCCCGTCGCCGAAGAGATCCGGCGAGTCGCAGGATTCGTAGCGAAAGTCCGCGACGCCTACCCCGACATCGTCATCAGCGTCGACACGTGGCGCGCCGAAGTAGGCCGCGAAGTCTGCCAGGCCGGAGCCGACCTGCTCAACGACGCGTGGGGCGGCTACGACCCGGCCCTAGCGGAAGTCGCCGCCGAATTCGACGTGGGCCTCGTCTGCACCCACACAGGCGGGGTGCGTCCCCGCACCCGGCCGCACCGCGTCCACTACGACGACGTCGTCCAGTCCGCGATCCGCGACACCGTGGCACTCGCGGAACGCGCCGTGGCACTCGGCGTCGACCGCTCCCGCATCCTCATCGACCCCGCCCACGACTTCGGGAAAACCACCCGCCACTCGCTGGAAGTCACCCGCCGGCTCAACGAGATGACCGCGACCGGATGGCCGGTGCTGGTGTCCCTGTCGAACAAAGACTTCGTCGGGGAAACCCTCGACCTGCCCGTCGAGGAGCGCCTGGTAGGCACGCTGGCAGCAACCGCCGTGTGCGCCTGGCACGGTGCCCGCGTCTACCGGGTCCACCAGGTGGTCGAGACCCGCCAGGTGCTGGACATGGTCAGCAGTATCAAAGGACTCCGCGCCCCCTCCCGGGCTGTGCGCGGACTTGCGTAGGGAAGACGATCAGGTGATCACAGCCGCAGCGGTCTGTCCGCATCCTCCGTTGCTTCTGCGTGAACTCACCGGGCAGCACGACGCAGCCGCTGAACTGCGCGCAGCGTGCCGCACCGCGGTCGACCGGGTCCTGCACGGCGCCGAACACGTCGCCCTCATCGGCGGGGCACCCGCCGTCCCTGGCACGACCCGCCCCGACCTGGCGGGCGGACTGCCGTGGAGCCTGCGCGTAGGCCTCCGCCTCCTAGACGACGCCCAGTGGACCGGGCCAGTAGAACTGCACCCGGTCGCGGACACCACCCCCACCGAGGAATGCCTGCGCCGCGGCCAAGACCTCGCAGCCTCCTCCCGACCCACAGCCCTGCTCGTGCTAGGGGACGGCAGCGCACGGCGCAGCCCCAAAGCCCCCGGCCACTTTGACGAGCGCGCCCACCCGTTCGACGCCGGCCTCGTCACGGCCCTCCGCAGCGGTGACGCCCAGCAACTGGCTGCACTCGACGCTGACCTGGCCCGCGACCTCCTCGCGGAAGGCCGGGCCGCCTGGCAGGTGCTTGCCGGGGCCGCCGCCGCACAGCACACCCCACCGCGCGTTGAGGTGCACTACGCCGACGACCCGTACGGGGTGATGTACGTGGTCGCTGAATGGCGCTGGTAACACCGAGAACAAGAGAGGCAAGCCGTCGTGCGCATCCTGCTGAACGAGGTGGACCCTGCCGTCGCCCAGCCCGGCCAGGACCTCACCGAGGCGGAACTCGCCGCCCTGTACGCGTACCCGGAGGAGACCGTGGCAGAGCGGCCGTGGGTGCGCGCCAACTTCGTAACCACCCTGGACGGCGCGGTCACCGGGGACGACGGCCGCTCCGGGTCGATCAACACCGGCGCGGACCGGATCCTCTTCTCCCTCATCCGCGCCCTGTCCGATGTGATCGTCGCCGGCGCAGGAACCGTGCGCACCGAAGAGTACCAGCGGGCCCGGACCGCGGCGCGGTGGCGTGCCGTACGCCGCGCCGGGCAACGCCCCCACCCGGTGATCGCGGTGGTCAGCCGTTCTGCGAACCTCCCGCCGTCGCTCCTCGAACACCAGGAGGACGCCGGCGAAGTCATGCTGCTCACCTGCCGTGCCGCGGACTCCGCTGCCCTGGACGAGGTCCGCCAGGCGCTGGGCGACGACCGGGTCCTCGTGCTCGGAGAGGACCGCGTCGACCTCCGTGCCGCACTGGACGCGCTCGCCCAGCAGGGCCTGCGCCGGGTCTTGTGCGAAGGCGGACCGCACCTGATGCACGACCTGGTCGACGCCGACCTGGTGGACGAGCTGTGCCTGACGCTCGCACCCCGCATCGTGGCTGGCGACCGGCTGAGACTACTTGCCGGTAAGCCGCTCGAACGGACGTTTGTTCCCAGACTGCTGGTGGAATCGGACGGCACGCTCGCCGGACGCTGGCTCCGCGGAGTGTAGGCGCCCGCCTCGCCCGCGAAAACCAGCTGCCCAGGAAACGACCAGCGCTAAAGCCGTCCGCAGAGAAAACATCCGTCTTCAAACCCCAGGCATTACCTCCCACCTTCGCTCACACAGAACGAAACAAATCGGCCTAGCCCCACGTGCGCGGGGAGCATGGATGGACCCGTTCGAGAAAAGAAACGCCCCGCGGTCCATCCCCACGTGCGTGGGGCTCACTGAGGTCGGGGCCCGGGGTGCCGGGCCCCTCACGGTCCATCCCCACGTGCGTGGGGAGCATCGAGGCCGGTCGCAGAGCGGGCCAACCACCGGTCGGTCCATCCCCACGTGCGTGGGGAGCATAAAAGGGGAGCGCGGCCGGTCCCGCGCTCCCCCGGTCCATCCCCACGTGCGTGGGGAGCATCACCTCCTCACAGGTCGCGGGCAGCCTGGGCTAGGTCCATCCCCACGTGCGTGGGGAGCATAGGAGCGCGACACCCGTGCCGACCTGAAACGCCGGTCCATCCCCACGTGCGTGGGGAGC
>SMEZ01000046.1_pt1 | contig 71373 bp, 58 predicted proteins | sample 2456351 | NCBI WGS metagenome assembly SMEZ01 (sample SAMN10132605, study PRJNA489261) | soil metagenome | isolation source: day120 antibiotic-loamy sand soil ammended with composted manure from dairy... | place: USA | collected 2015-04-01 | reverse complement strand
AGGTCCAATTAAAAGTCGTATTATATGGGCAGCAAGTAACCCGATAAAACCAATAGGACCAGCAAGCGCTGTTGTTGCTCATATAATACGACTTTTAATTGGACCTGATTTGCGATTTGTAATACCAATGTCTGCTCTTTCTGGAGCAATCATATTAACGATATCAGATATATGTGGTAGGCTCCTTGGCACACCTGGTGAACTTGAAGTAGGTGTAGTAACAGCATTTATCGGTGCACCTATATTAATCTTAATAACTATGAAAGCGAAAGTGCGTGCGTTATAATGAATGAATCAGTAAATTTAATCAGGGTAGGTAGAATAAAAAGACGGCGTCGATATATTATTGTGACATCCATCCTTGCCATCATTGCATTTGTGCTTTGTTGTGCTATGCTTATGCTTGGAAACACGATTTACCCTGTTGATGACGTGTTGCGAGTCCTTTTGGGTGAGGAAGTAAAAGGCGCATCGTTTGCGATTGGTACCATTCGTCTTCCAAGAATGCTTGCAGGTGTCTTTGCAGGTTTTGCGTTTGGAGTCGGTGGTTATGTATTCCAAACTATGTTGAGAAATCCGTTAGCTAATCCAAATGTAATTGGTATAACGGCTGGTTCAAGTGCAGCTGCTGTATTTAGTATTATTGTTCTTCATGCCAGCTATGCTGTTGTCTCTATTGCTTCAGTCATTGGTGGACTTGCTACAGTGATCGTTATTTTTCTTTTATCAAGAGGAACTTCCTTTTCTATAGGCAGATTAATATTAATAGGGATCGGAATTCAAGCTATGCTGAATGCGGTCATTTCTTATTTATTACTCATTGGACAGCAACATGATATTCCAACTGCCATGCGATGGTTAAGTGGAAGTCTTAATGGCTCTAAAATGGAAACACTTTATCCTCTAATCGTTGTGGTTCTTATTTTTGCACCTATCATCATTGCCTCTGGGAAACGCTTGGAATTATTAGATCTTGGTGAGCAAACAGCCACCTCATTAGGAGTTCATACAGATAAGACTAGAATTGTACTACTTATGAGTTCTGTTATCATTCTTGCTTTAGCAACAGCTACAACTGGACCTATCGCTTTTGTTGCATTTTTATCTGGTCCAATTGCAAATCGACTTGTTGGGATTGGTTTTTCAAACATTATCCCATCAGGTCTAGTTGGTATCATTTTAGTTTTAGCATCGGATCTCGTTGGTCAATTTGCATTTGTTGCTAGATATCCAGTTGGAGTTATTACAGGTATTCTGGGTGCACCATACTTAATATATTTGTTATACCGAATGAACCGAAAGGGGAATTTATAATGAAAGTGGCACACACATTTCAAGCTGAGGGAATTACTGCTGGTTATGAGAATAGAACAATACTACATGATGTGAGTATAAATATCCCTAGTAATAAAATAAGTGTATTAATCGGAGCCAACGGTTGTGGAAAGTCTACCTTACTTAAAACGATGGGGAGATTAATTAAACCTTTTTCTGGCCAAATTACATTAGATGGAAAACCGATTGATAAAATACCCCCGAAACAATTTGCTCAAGTGTTAGGGTTTTTGCCACAATCCCCTATTGTCCCTGAGGGAATTACGGTAACAGACTTAGTAGGTCGAGGAAGATACCCGCACCAAAAGTTTTTAAAAGGATGGACTAAAAAAGATTATGAAGCTGTTGCTGAGGCAATGGAAATAATGAATATTACGGAATATGCCGATCGACATATCGATGAACTTTCGGGTGGTCAAAGGCAACGTGTATGGATTGCAATGGCACTGGCTCAACAAACAGACATTCTGTTTCTTGATGAGCCGACAACATATCTGGACATTACTTATCAAGTTGAAATCTTAGATTTGTTAACTGATTTAAATAGGAAGTATGGCACTACGATTGTCATGGTTCTGCATGATATTAACTTATCTGCACGTTATGCAGACCATATATTTGCCCTTCATAACGGACAAATTATGGCAGAAGGCGAGCCTTCAAAGGTAATTTCAAGTAACTTAATTAAAGACATCTTTGGTCTTCACTGCACTGTCATAAGGGATCCTGTTTCAGATTCTCCTTTTGTTGTACCAATCGGACGACATCATAATCATGTTAGAATGTACTCATAAATAAAATAAAAAGTGGAAAAATAGCTTTAATATTAATCTACTGTCATATACACCTTCCGTAGATGAATGAAACAATCTCATCTTACGGGAGGTTAAATTATTTAATCTACAAAGAGAAATTCATATAATCGACAAATTAACATTGTCAAAAGAGCTTTTTATGTGATACCTTGTTTTTTAGAAGCAGATTATAAACTTAATCTTGCTATACATACTAGCATATTTAGGAGGAATCATCATAGCTGCAGAGGAAGAAAAATCACCAGTTATTCTAGGCGTTTCAGAAGGTGCAGCGCGTTATATGGGTGGTTTTACTGTTGTGACAGCGATGGTGAAAGCCCTAGTAGAAGAAATGAACATTACTGTTCCTGTCGCAATCCATTTAGACCACGGTTCAAGTGTTGAAAAATGTAAAGCGGCAATAGATGCAGGATTTACGTCTGTCATGATTGACGGTTCTCATCTTCCGTTTGAGGAAAACGTTGCGATGACAAAAGAAGTTGTTGCATATGCACATGAACGCGGAGTATCCGTTGAAGCGGAATTAGGTGTCGTTGGTGGACAAGAAGACGATGTTGTCGCTGATGGTGTCATTTATGCAGATCCAAAAGAATGTGCAGAATTAGTGAAACAAACGGACATTGACTGCCTTGCACCAGCATTAGGTTCGGTTCATGGACCATACAAAGGTGAACCAAAATTAGGCTTCAAAGAAATGGAAGAGATCAGTGAAACGGTGAAATTACCTTTAGTTTTACATGGTGGTACTGGTATCCCAACTGAGCAAATTCAAAAATCCATTTCGTTAGGTACAGCGAAAATTAATGTTAATACAGAAAATCAAATTGCGTTTACGAAAAAAGTTCGTGAAGTATTAGCTAATGATAGTAAAGTATACGATATACGACCCACGTAAAATTATCGGCCCAGGACGTGAAGCCATTAAAGAAACTGTGATTACAAAAATGCGCGAATTCGGTTCTTCAGGCAAAGCGTGATAAAGTATCTTCCTTGTTATAAACCACTGACGAACTTAGATTTTTAATGAAACATATATATAAACAAGACTACTTCCAATAAAACTGCAACTAGGCTGCACCAAGGAAGTAGTCTTTTTAATATAAAAAAATAATATTGCTGTAATCAAGCTGACATTTTTTTTTACTAAAATATGGATATGTTTAAATGAGCCAATCCTGTTATTTTTTTATCCAGTTTATTAATATTTCCAGTATCCCTAAGCGAGTCATACTAAAGTAATGTGTGTATAATTCTATGTTTTTCTCTATTTTTTTATAGTAAAATGAGAGGGTAATGTATTTGTAGAAAGAGTGATTAGATGGATTGGTTGAAAAGATTTTTTTTCTATTATGAAGATGAAGAATACGAAGAAGAAGTTATTGAACCAGAAAACAATAACAATAATAAGAAAGAACGAAATAATGAATATATAGAAATGCAAACAAGGGTTGCTTACCACTATCCACAAAATGAGAGATTCAGAAATGAAGCACCCACTTACGATAAAAACCAAAAAACTCGAATAAAAATGAACATGTCCATTACAGAAATTCAAAAGAACCTTTATAAACGTTATCCAAAATTAAAGTATATAAATGGTAAATCTATGCAATATGAGCAAGAACAAGCTCCTGAAAAAGAAACAGTAACACCAAAAGAGACAGAAAGTCAATATGTCGAAAAAAGCCAGGAGAAAATGGAGCAGAAACAGAAAGAAAAACAAGAAAAACCAAAATTTGGAACTCGAGGTTTCCGCCCATCGGAAGTCCCTTCTCCAATTTATGGTTTTCAAAAACGAACAAAGAAAACGGATGTAGTTGAGTTTGAATTAAGATCTTTTGAATCTAGTCCATCCATTCATGCAGATAAACAACTTTCAAAAATAGAAGATGTCCATTCAGAATATGAACAAGACTATTCCCCAAAAGTAGAAATTGAAAATGACATTTCGTTGAAAAGTGTTCAAATACAGGATCATAAACGAAAAGATCCAAGCGAGAATATACATAAGGTGGTAATTCAAACCAACGATACTTTTGCGGGTCCGGTTCTAGATCAAGAATCGGTCCAAGAGGAAAACAGTGAAAATGAGAATAAAAATGCATCTTTATTCCATGAAAAACAAAAGCATGATTTGAATGAAGGAATGGTAACGAATAAAACACTTCCTTTAACAAATAGAGAAGATAATGACCAACAGTCTGAAAGGGAAAATGTTCAATACGATGTAAAAGACCATCTTGTAGATCATCAAATTCAACAGATCGAAGTTGTTGAACCATCTAACTTTCAAAGCGAGCAGTTAGAAAAGGAAGAAAAAGACGAAAAAGGTAATCGTGAACAAGCACGAAAAGAACTGACAATTTTGAATGAAGAGAAAGCGAATGTTGATGTTAACGAAGAAAGTGAAGAACGTTTGAATAAAGATCCTGCTGAAGAAAATCGAACAGAAAATCAGGAAGCTGAACAGTCGAAACATACTCATGATTTAAACGATGTTAAAAAAGATGAACGTCGAACGAATGCCAAAAGACAAATCCCATTTAACGTTATTATGTTAAAATCTGATCGAGAAAAATTAAAGAAAAAACAAGAAGAGAAACGAGTAACATATAAAAGGACCATTGATGAAGAGAAACCGACAAAAGAACTTAACCATATTGATAGGGAAGTAAATCAGACTGAACTACAGCAGAGTATTGAAATGCATGATGAGAAAACGACAGTATTAAATGAAGTTGCCGTGACATCGGAACGCTATCAGGAAAATATTTTATATGATGATTATCAATTTCCAGCTCGAAATTTACTGCAATTCCGCCGATACGAACATTCAGATGATGAATGGATACAAATGCAAAGTGAAATTTTGGATCAAACATTGAAAAGCTTTAATGTCGATGCAAAAGTGGTTCATGTTTCAGTGGGACCAGCCGTTACACGTTTTGAACTTGCTCCTGAAATGGGAGTAAAGGTTAGCAAGATTACTAGTTTAACGGATGATATTAAATTAAGCTTAGCTGCAAAGGATATTCGGATTGAAGCGCCGATTCCTGGTAAACACACTATTGGAATTGAAGTGCCAAATCGTAAATCCCGCCCGGTATTTTTACGGGAAATTATTGATCAACCTGCTTTTTTAAAGGCTGAATCGCCTCTAACAGTTGGACTTGGCTTAGATATTACTGGAAAACCGATTATGACTGATTTGAAAAAAATGCCCCATGGATTAATTGCGGGGGCAACAGGATCTGGTAAAAGTGTCAGTATTAACACATTTATTGTAAGTCTTTTGTATAAAGCAAGACCAGATGAAGTGAAGCTTCTTCTGATTGATCCAAAAATGGTAGAACTAGCTCCTTATAATGGTATTCCACATTTAATTAGCCCAGTCATTACGAATGTAAAGGCAGCAACGCAAAGTTTAAAATGGGCAGTAGAAGAGATGGAACGACGTTATGAATTATTTGCTCACCTTGGGGTAAGGGATATTAGCAAATTTAATGAAAGAGCTGATAACAAACATCGATTGCCATATATCGTTATTATCATCGATGAATTAGCAGATTTAATGATGATGGCGCCTGCCGATGTAGAAGAAGCGATTGCTCGTATTGCCCAAAAAGCTCGAGCCTGTGGCATTCATTTATTAATTGCAACCCAAAGACCATCAGTTGATGTTATCACAGGATTAATTAAAGCAAATATCCCGACAAGGATTGCTTTTTCTGTTTCATCGCAAATTGATTCGAGAACCATTCTTGATGTTAGTGGTGCTGAACGTTTATTAGGCAAAGGTGATATGTTATTTATTGAAAATGGAACGTCAAAACCGGTACGGATTCAAGGTGCATTTATTTCAGATGAAGAAATTGAACATGTTGTTGAACATGTTCGTTCTCAAGGAGAACCAGATTATTTATTTGTCCAAGAAGAACTGATTAAGAAATCAGATTTTGAAGAGCAGGATGAACTTCTACTTGAGGCGTGTAAATTTGCTGTAGAACAAGGAAATCTTTCCACATCAAGTTTACAGCGTCATTTTCGTATCGGATATAATCGGGCAGCAAGAATGATCGATATGATGGAAGAAAAGGGAATTATCACTGAGTCAAAAGGTAGCAAGCCGAGGGACGTTTTAATTACAGAACAAGATTTAGAGAAGTTAAATGATTTATTATAAAGATGAAATATACAAGAGCTCTTATACATGGAGCTCTTAACTTATTACATTATATTTGTCATTTCGCTTTGATAATCAAACTTTGTCATCAACATTTTAAAATCAAATAGTTTTTTTTAATGGGAAGTGTTATAATACTGTAAGCGTTGCTTAATATTTAACTTAGAAAAGAAGATAATAAAAACAATTATTAAAACACAAGAATATAATAAGATCAAATTGATATTTTTAGGAAAGTTTATGTAGGCAATCACCTAAAGGAAACATGAATACATATACTATTCTATATACACATATCGTAATTTTGTTGGAGGTTCTAACATGACGGTTTATTATTTTGTAGGTATTAAAGGATCAGGTATGAGTGCATTGGCACAAATCCTCCATAATATGGGATTAGAAGTTCGAGGATCTGATGTTGAAACCCATTATTTTACACAAGATGCTTTAGATAAAGCTGGTATTCCAATATATCCTTTTAATAAAGATAATATACAACCTGGAATGACAGTTATTGCTGGAAATGCTTTTCCTGATACACATGAAGAAATTCAAAGAGCATTGGAATTAGGACTTCCAGTCATTCGCTATCACCGGTTTTTAGGCGATTTTATACAAAAATTTACGAGTATTGCAGTGACGGGTTCCCATGGAAAAACTTCAACAACTGGGTTACTTTCCCATGTCATGGAATTGGCGAAGCCAACTTCTTATTTAATCGGTGATGGAACAGGAATGGGAACGCCTGATGCTGAATTTTTTGTGTTTGAAGCATGTGAATATCGTAGACATTTCTTAGCATATCACCCTGATTATTGCATTATGACAAACATAGATTTTGACCACCCTGACTATTATGCCAATGTGGAAGATGTTTTTTCTGCCTTCCAGGAAATGGCTTGGCAAGTGAAAAAGGGGATTATTGCATATGGTGATGATGAACACTTACAAAAAATTCAAGCGAAAGTACCTGTCATATATTACGGTCTTGATGAAGCGAATGACTTCCAAGCACGCAATATCGAACGTACGGATAAAGGAATGAAATTTGATGTCTTTGTCAGGAATTCATTCTATTCATCTTTCTCCATTCCAACCTTTGGAGAACATAATGTTTTAAATGCGTTAGCTGTTATTACCCTTTGTCATTACGAAAATATTGACTTAAATGTACTAAAAGAAGGTTTACAAACTTTCCATGGTGTGAAACGTCGTTTTACAGAAAAAAGAGTTGGTACACAAATTTTAGTTGATGATTATGCACACCATCCAACGGAAATTCAAGCGACGATTGATTCGGCTAGACAAAAGTATCCGAACAAAGAAATTGTCGCTGTTTTCCAACCACATACGTTTACAAGAACACAAACCTTTTTAGATGAATTTGCCAACAGTCTTAATCTTGCGGACCATGTATTTTTATGTGAAATTTTTGGTTCAGCAAGAGAAAATCATGGCAATTTATCCATTGAAGATTTACAAGAAAAGATCCCAGAAGCAAAAGTTATTCATGAAGATAGTGTATCGGAACTAGCGAAGTTTGAGAATAGTGTTATTTTATTTATGGGTGCGGGAGATGTTCACAAATATCAGGATGCTTATGAAAGTTTTTTAAATGAAGGTGTAAAATAATTCGTTAAAGGCAAGTGGAAGATTTCTACTTGCCTTTTTGTTTTAAGAAGGACAATTGGACAAAAAGAATGATTATGGTAAATAATATAAAAAAATGAAATAATTATCTTTTTTAACTCGAATCTTCTTTTAAAACATGATTTAATAGAAATAAGTAAAATTGAAGCTTTTAGTATTGAAAGGAGTTAACTTGATGGAAGCGATTTTATACATAAGTGTTGGTGTTATTGCCATTGCATTTGTAATATTAGTAGTATATATTATTACTACTTTAAAAACGCTATCGAAAGCGTTGGAACAGGTTTCAAATACGGTTAACAACATTGAAGGACAAGTCAAAGGGATAACAACAGAGGCAGAATCGCTTTTACAAAAAACAAATACATTAACAAAGGATTTGCAAAAAAAATCTGAAAAATTAGATTCTGTCATTGATGCAGCTACGGATATTGGAAAAACAGTAAGACAATTCAATGCATCTTTAGCCCGTGTAAGTGAAAATGTCACCCATCGAGTAGATCAAAACCAAGAGAAAATCTCTCAAGTCGTTAGTTGGGCACAAGTGGTGTTTGAAATCAAGGAAAAATGGGATGAAATCCGTACACGTAAACAAAAAAAACAGGAACAACGGGCAATTAACGCCAATGAAATATATCATAAGGAGGAGTCTTGATGGAGGAAAATGTTAAAAATGAAAGTCATGCATTTCGTAATTTTGTAACAGGAGTTGTCATCGGAAGTGTAGTTGGTTCTATTACTGCATTACTTTTAGCACCGAAATCGGGGAAGGAACTGCGCAAGGATCTTGAAAGTCAAGCATCCATTATTTTAGACAAAACAGGAGAAGTAAGAAATACATTAGTTGAAAGAAGCGAACATTGGAAAGAACAAGCAAATGATGCAGCTATAAAATTGTCAGAAGCTGTAAAAAGTCAGACAAAGGAAATCGTGGATAAAGTCCAACAGGTGAAAAGAGAGCATATGGATTCGCCGGAAAAAGTGCTAGAGGAGGCAAAAGAAAGAATTGCCATGTTATCAAAAGAAATTGATGAGCTGCAAGCTTCCAAAAAGTAAACCATTATGATGGAGGAATGGGGATGGCGCTAAAAAAAATAGAGAGAATGGACGAATTAAAAGAAATTTTAAATTATGAAGGGAAATTTTTGTTATTTAAACATAGTCTCACCTGTCCTATAAGTCAGAAGGCTTTTGATCAATTCAATCAGTATTTGGAAGACCATCCTGAGATTGACGGTTATTATTTAACTGTACAAGAAAGTCGTCCATTATCCAATTACATTGAGGCATATTTTTCCATTCAACATGAATCTCCGCAAATCTTTCTGTTCATTGTTTTCTTTTAATGAACAGTTTTTTTATTCCATTTGTAAAATGGAATAATATGAATAGAAGATGAAATGACTGAAAATTTATATTATTATATATTTAACGTTAAATCTAATCAAAATAAAGGAAGTAGGTGTACGAATATGGAAATAAGCCATCTTCCATTTCCCGTTGCACTAATTGACCATACATATTTACTCATACAGTTTAATAAAAAATTTAAAAAATTATTTGAAAAAGCAACAATTGGTTTGGATGTTCGTGAGTTTTTCCCTACATTTGAAATTGAAAAAGACGATCAATTATTAACATATAAGAAATTCGTTAATTATGTATTCATAAAAAATTCGATTGCTCATCAAAAATTTATCGTGATTGGTATGGAGTCTGATGAAATACAAACGCTAAAAAAGGAAGTTAAGGAATTACAAACATATTTTGATGAAACGTATGAAGGTATTTATATTACTGATGCAAAAGGGATTACACTTCGAACAAATAAGGCAATTGAACGGATTACTGGAATACCGAAGGAATATTATATTGGTAAAAATGTGAGTCAACTAATGCAAAGAGGGATATTGAAAAATTCAGTCACACAAGAAGTTGTAAGAACTGGTAAAACCGTTTCACTTGTGCAAAAAAACTACATTGGTAATATTACATTACTAACTGGTTCACCAATTACAAATGAGAACGGAGAAGTAGAAAAAGTAGTTACTGTAATAAGAGATTTAACTGAACTAAATCGTATTCATGCTGAAAATAGTCATTTTAATCATTCTGTTATGAACGAAAAAATTGACGTTGGCTCCTATGATAAAGGAATCATTATAAAAAACAAACAAATGAAAAGTATTTTTCAACAGGCCAAACGTGTTGCAAATTTTGATGCAACAATCTTAATTTTAGGTGAAACAGGTGTCGGTAAAGACGTGTTAGCTAATTTTATTTACAATCAAAGTAGCAGAAAGGAAAAAGGAAAACTAATAAAAGTGAATTGTGGAGCGATTCCTCCAGAATTGTTAGAATCAGAACTATTCGGTTATGAAGCAGGAGCATTTACAGGGGCAAATAAGAGTGGAAAGCAGGGCATGTTTGAGTTAGCAAATAATGGGATATTATTTTTAGATGAAATTGGTGAACTCCCGTTAAATTTACAAGTGAAATTACTTCGTGTTTTACAAGAAGGAGAAATTCAAAAGATCGGAAGCACAAAGATCAAAAAAGTAAATGTGCAAATCATTGCTGCAACGAATCGAAATTTACATGAAATGGTTACCCGTGGCGAATTTCGCGAGGATCTATACTATCGTTTGAATGTCATACCTTTATATATTCCTCCACTACGAGAGCGCCGTGATGAGATTCTACCATTAATCCACCACTTTTTATCCAAATTTAATCAAAAATATTTATTAAATAAAGAATTCAATTATGAAGTGATTGATTTTTTAATTTCTTATAATTGGCCCGGTAATATCAGGGAATTGGCAAATTTAATTGAGCGTTTAGTTGTCACAACACCTGAAAATGAAATCAAAATCGAGCACATGCCGCCAGAATATAAGAATAGTGTTCATGTGAACACAAATCAACAAATTTCATTAAAAGAAGCCGTTGAAGAAACAGAAAGAAAGATCCTTGAGAGAGCAGCCAAAAAGTATCGTAATACGTACGAAATTGCAAAAGCATTAAGAACGAGTCAACCAACCGTTGTAAGGAAGCTAAAAAAATATAATATTAAACCGAAAATGAGCAGTTAATATACATTGATAGATGTTGAGGTTATGCAATAACCTCTTTTTTTATGTATTGATTCAGAGTTGAATTGAATTAATTTAATTCTAAATTAGTAGTTTATCAATATTTTCTATCTTTTTAATTCAAACTTGAATTAATATTATGATTTTCCGAATGGTATTTCTTCAAATTTGATTATGTCATGTATTTATTATGTATGGCATGGTTCGCATGAATATGTATGCCCGTAAGTATATAGGAAAAAGAGTTTAAATTAGTTTTTTTATACTAAGTAAGTTGGCATTGTTCTTGCATTCATATATAGTGACATTTTTTACAATAACAGCAGGCATGAGATAAGGTAAACCATTTGTTTTTTCGGAGATTCGTCACATATTTTTAATGTGAAAAAACAAAGGTTTAAGAAAAAAGGTTTTTGGGATGTAACCGTTCACAAAAACTTCATCTTTATCAGACTACAAAATTTCATTCAATTGAGGTGATCCGTTTGACGAAACTTTGGCATAAACATGTACCTAAAGGTATTCCCATTACAGTTGATCTTCCAGAAATATCGCTTTATGAATTTTTTAAACAATCTGTTGATAAGTATCCAAATCATACAGCGATCACTTTTTTTAACAAGACCTTTACATATGAACAATTAAATCAAATAATCCAGATCGTTGCAGCTAATTTAAAAAATGCAGGCATACAAAAGGGCGACCGTATCGGGATTATGCTTCCAAACTGCCCGCAATATGTGATTAGTTATTATGCAGCGTTACTATGCGGGGCGATTGTTGTCCAAGTCAATCCAATGTACAAAGCAAATGAATTATTACATGTTTTAAATGATTCTGGCTCAAAAATCCTTATTGTTCTTGACAAAATACAACCGTATATTGATCAAATAAAAGATAAAACCCAATTAGAACTAGTTTATACCGTAAGTCTTGACGGTGAAGAGGATCGATTTAATCACCTTCTACAAAATCGTAAATTACCAGTTCCAAATATAACGATTCAACCAAAAGAGGATGTGGCAGTGCTTCAATATACGGGTGGTACAACAGGTCTTTCGAAAGGAGCGATGCTGACACATTATAATTTAGTCGCGAATACGTTACAAAGTGCGGCAACTTCGAAAATGAATACTAAATTAGGAGAGGAAAGGACATTAACCATTTCACCGTTATTTCATGTATATGGAATGACAAGTTGTATGTTATTCACCTTTCACATAGGTGGTAATTTAATTCTTGTCCCAAAGTTCGAACCCGAAATTGTTGTGAACATTATAGAAAAAACTAAACCTACCATATTCCCTGGTGTTCCAACAATGTATATTGCTCTATTAGACTACTATAAAGAAAAAGCCTTTGATTTAAGTGTACTAGAAACATGTGTAAGTGGTTCCGCACCATTACCGGTTGAAGTGATCAATCAATTTAACGAAGTTAGTGGAACGAACGTTGCTGAAGGATACGGTCTATCGGAAGCTTCTCCAGTGACTCATCGAAATCCTATTGGAGGTCTGCAAAAGAAGGGGAGTATCGGAATACCGATTGCAAATACGGATGCCAAAATTGTTGATGTGGAAACTGGCGAAATAGAATTACCTGTTGGAGAAGTTGGAGAATTAATTGTTAGAGGACCACAAATCATGAAGGGATATTGGAATAACCCTGTGGAAACGAGTAAAACGATACGCAATGGTTGGCTCTATACCGGGGACTTAGCCAAAATGGATGAAGATGGTTACTTTTATATCGTTGGTCGGAAAAAAGAGCTCATAATTGCAAGTGGTTATAATGTTTATCCAATAGAGGTGGAAAATGTTATTTATACCCATCCGGCCGTATTAGAAGCTGCCGTCATTGGAGTACCTGACTCTTATCGTGGCGAGACAGTAAAAGCGGTCGTTGTGTTAAAAGAGAATGAACAGTTAACAGAAGAAGAATTAATTCAATTTTGTCGAGAACGAATGGCTGCATATAAAGTGCCAAGATCCGTAGATTTTGTCAATGAATTACCGAAATCAGCTGTCGGAAAAATCTTAAAAAGAATTTTAAAAGATCAATATATTAATTCTTAATAGGAGAGTGTTAACGATGTATTTACGATTATCAGAAGAACAAAAAATGGTTCAAGAAACGATTCGTAGATTTGTAGAAAAAGAACTTAAACCACTTGAAAGTGAAGTGCTACGGAGATCAATAGAAGGAAAACCTGATCTACCTGAAGGAAAATTAGAAGAACTCCAAGAAAAAGCAAAAAATGCCGGTTTTTGGGGCATTAATACACCAAAAGAATATGGTGGTGCTGACTTGGGCCAAGTTATGCAAGCAATTGTAACAATGGAGATTTCAAAAACTTTCGTTCCGTTCCGTTTTGGTGGATCTGCAGACAATATTTTATATTATGCCAATGAGGAACAAAAGAAAAAATATTTAATACCCACAATTAATGGGGAAAAGAAATCTTGCTTTGCAATGACTGAACCGAATGCGGGTTCAGATACGAGAAATATTAAAACGACTGCAGTTAAAGATGGAAATGAATGGATAATCAATGGTGAAAAAACCTTTATTACTGGTGGAAATGAAGCCGATTTTGTTATGGTTATTGCGATCACTGATAAGGAAGCCCATGCAAAAAACGGTCGAGATGGTGTAACTTGCTTTATTGTTGATCGTGAAATGGGCTGGCGATCGGAATATATTCATACGATGGGGGATTGGGGCCCAGCTAGTCTCATTTTTGAAAATGTCCGGGTACCAGAGGAAAATATTTTAGGAGAGTTACACGGTGGTTATAAATTAGGATTAGAATGGATTGGATATGCTCGCTGGATTGTTGGAGCTCGTGCGGTAGGTGCAGCTGAACGGTTATTGCAAATGGCAATTGATTATTCGAAAGAAAGGAGTACATTCGGAAAGCCAATTGCTGATAGGCAAGCGATACAATGGATGATTGCTGATTCCGCTGTTGAAATTGAAGCAGCAAAATGGTTGGTTTTGAATGCAGCTTTTACGTTAGATCAAGGAGAAGATAACCGTCATCTTGCTTCGATGGCAAAATTGTTCGGAGCCAATATGGCCAATCGCGTCGTTGATCGCGTAATGCAAATTCATGGTGGGATGGGTTATACGAAAGAATTACCGATAGAAAAATGGTACCGAGAAATGAGGTTGTGGAGAATTTATGATGGTACTGATGAAATTCAACGGTTAATCATTTCTCGTAATCTATTAAAAGGTCATGTAAAGTTAGGAGATTTTATTTGATTTTTTATAACAGAATACTAAATAATTAAAATAGGCTGAATATTCTTATTTAGCTAACATTCGTATTAACAGGAGGATGATTATATGTCAAAACGATTTGAAGGAAGAGTTGCTTTTGTTACAGGGGGAAGTCGTGGTATTGGTAAAGCGATTGCCCAACGATTTTTAGAGGAAGGGGCAAAAGTGGCGATTATTGATATTAATGAAGAAGCTTTAGTGGAAACAAAGAAAGAGTTCGAGAGTCAAGGATTTGACGTTTTTGTAAAAAAGGCTAATGTCGTGAATCGAGACGAAGTAGAAGCTGCTGTAGCGGATGTTGTAGAGAAGTTTGGTTCTCTTGATATCTTAGTAAATAATGCAGGTATTATTCGTGACAATTTATTATTTAAAATGTCTGATGACGACTGGCAAGCGGTAATGGATGTTCATTTGAAAGGGTCTTTTAATGCAGCTCGTGCGGCCCAAAAATATATGGTTGAACAAAAATACGGGCGAATTATAAATATATCTTCAACATCAGCCTTAGGAAACTATGGACAAGCAAACTATGCAACTGCGAAGGCTGGATTGCAAGGATTTACGAAAACATTAGCCATTGAACTAGGAAAATTTGGAATTACGACGAATGCTGTCGCACCAGGTTTTATTGAAACTGAAATGACAAAAGCTACCGCAGCACGAATAGGTGTTCCATTTGAAAAATTTATTGAAGCACGGGCAAATGAAATTCCAGTGCGCCGAAGTGGTAAGCCTTCTGATATTGCGAATGCGGTTGCCTTCTTTGCGGATGAAAAGTCTTCATTCGTTAACGGTCAAGTCATTTATGTTGCAGGTGGACCAACAGTATAAAGGAGTGATGAGGTTGTCTAAAGCATGGATTGGAAAACAGTCAAAAAAGGTTAAAAACCGAGTTGATCGTTTATTAGTAAAGCGGTTTGCTGAATCCATCGGTGATCTTCATCCATTTTATATCGATGAAGAATTTGGGAAAAATTCACGTTACGGTCGAAATATTGCACCACCAACATTTCCACGGACTTTTGAATATGGCGAAATTGCAGGGGTTGATTTACCAAAGAAAGGGTTAATTCACGGAGAAGAAACATATATTTATAGCCGTCCTCTTTTTGTAGATGAAGAGATTTACTGTTATGCAAGAATTGAAGATTACTATGAAAAAGTAGGGAAAAATGGAGGAAAAATGGGCTTTGTCATTATCAAACGATTTGGAGAAGATGCAAAAGGAGAATTGATTTTTACAGAAATACAAAATGTCATTATTACAGAGGCTGTCCGAAAGGAGATGAAAGTGTGAGCACCATTACGGATTTAAAGCTTGGCGATCGATTAGAAGTGACTTTAAACCCCGTAACCCGATTAGATTTAATTAAATATGCCGGTGCGTCAGGGGATTTTAATCCAATTCATACGATTGATGCGGAAGCAAAAAATGCCGGTTTACCAGGAATTATCGCTCATGGTATGTGGACAATGGGCAATTTAAGTAAATTATTTACACCATATTACGGTGAAGGTTTTATAAAGGAATTTAAAATCAGGTTTGCCGGCATGGTATTCTTGAATGATGTACTCACACTGAAAGCAGATCTTGTTGATGAAAAGGATATGGAATTAATATTTAATGTCACTGCGGTTAATCAAAATAATAAAGAAACGGTAAGAGGGACTGTTCGATTTGTCCGCTATGAATAATTGTCTTGTGTTTTTTTAAGCAAAGTAGATGAACCCCATTCATACAAACGAGTATGGGGTTCATTATAGGAATTTTGTTCAGAAAAATCAAAAAATTAAAGGGGTGAATTTATGATTTTTGAATTGTCCGAGAGGACCAAAGACTATCAAAAACGTTTAATTGAATTTATGGAGCGATATATTTATCCAAATGAAAAATTGTATGAAGAACAATTAAATGAATATGACCGTTTTTCTGAGGTGCCACTTATTATTGAAGATTTAAAAAAGAAGGCGAAGTCACAAGGACTGTGGAATTTATTTTTAACAGATCGTAAGTACGGTGCAGGGCTAACAAACTTAGAATATGCGTTTTTATGTGAAATAATGGGAAGATCCAGTATTGCTCCGGAAGTTTTCAACTGTAGTGCTCCTGATACTGGAAACATGGAAGTCCTTGTCCAATATGGAACCGAAGAACAGAAAGAAAAATGGTTAAAACCTTTACTAAATGGAGAAATTCGTTCATGTTTTAGCATGACAGAACCAGATGTCGCTTCTTCAGATGCTACTAATATACGTGCAAGTATTGTTCGTGATGGTGATGAATATGTAATAAACGGCACAAAATGGTGGTCTTCTGGTGCAGCAGACCCTCGATGTAAAATAGCCATTGTTATGGGGAAAACAGATCCTACAGGACCAAAATATAAACAACAATCGATGATTCTTGTACCTCTAGATACACCTGGAGTTACGATTAAACGAGTTTTAACGGTCTTTGGTTATGATCATGCTCCGCATGGGCATGCAGAAATAGAATTTCGGAATGTTCGTGTTCCGGCATCCAATATCCTGCTTGGTGAAGGAAGAGGATTTGAAATCGCGCAAGGGAGATTAGGACCAGGTAGAATTCATCATTGTATGCGTTCGATTGGTGCAGCTGAACGAGCATTAGAAATCCTTTGTACACGTGTTCAGGAAAGGGAAACCTTTGGGAAAAAATTAGCCGATCAAGGAGTTATTCAAGAATGGATTGCAAATTCAAGGATAGAAATAGAACAGGCTCGTTTATTAACTTTAAAAGCTGCTCATATGATGGATACTGTGGGAAATAAAGAGGCTAGAGCAGAAATTGCTATGATTAAAGTTGTTGCACCTAACGTAGCCTTAAAGGTTCTTGATCGGGCAATTCAAACATTAGGAGCAGCTGGAGTCAGTCAAGACTATCCACTTGCAGCCATGTTTGCAAATATTCGTACATTAAGAATTGCGGATGGTCCTGATGAAGTACATAAACGGACGGTTGCTCGATTAGAATTAAAAAAATATGCCGAACTAGAAAAGGTTCGTCGTTAAAATTCTTCTTGAAAATTTAGGGGGATGATGAGATGCATGTCACTGACTTATTTAGTTTAAAAGGAAAAACGGCAATTGTAACAGGTGGAGGCCGAGGACTTGGTGAACAAATTGCTACTGCTTTTGCGGAAGCGGGGGCAAACGTTGTTGTTTGTTCACGAAAAGTTGAAAATTGTATTGAAGTGAGTGAAAAATTAAAACAACTTGGCGTTGAATCTTTCGCATTAAAGTGTGATATTACCAATCCAGAGGAAGTAAAACATGTTGTTGATTCCACGGTGGAAAAGTTTGGGAGAATTGATATTTTAGTAAATAACAGTGGTGCAACATGGGGAGCACCTGTTGAAGAAATGCCTTTAGAAGCTTTTCAAAAGGTTTTGAATGTAAATTTAGTTGGAACATTTCTCATGTCACAGACTGTCGGGAAAATTATGATTGAACAAAAGGCAGGTAAAATTATTAATATTGCTTCAGTAGCAGGACTTCGTGGTTCGAACCCAGATGTAATGAATACGATTGGTTATAATACGAGTAAAGCAGGAGTTATCAACTTTACGAGAGATCTTGCGGCAAAGTGGGGACAACATAATATTCATGTAAACGCAATTGCTCCCGGATTTTTCCCCACAAAGATGTCGAACGTTATTCTTGAAAGGTATGGGGAAAAAATTTTGGAAGGTACACCTTTGGGACGTTATGGAACGGATAAAGATATTAAAGGTGTTGCTCTATTCTTGGCAGCTCCAGCATCAGATTTTGTTACCGGTGAAACCATTGTTGTAGACGGTGGAGCAATTACATGGTAAAAAGATAGTTTTGTAGTTTTAAAAAAGGAAGGTGAATGTACAATGAGTAGAGATGCGGTTATCGTATCGGCAGTTCGGACAGCCATTGCAAGGCAGGGTCAGTCTTTAGCAACTGTTCCAGCACATGTTTTTGGTGCAGAGGTTATAAAAGAAGCTGTAAAACGGGCAAACATCGCCCCAGAACAAGTAGATGATGTGATTTTCGGTAATGTATTAAGTGGTGGTGGTAATATTGCACGGTTAACGGCGTTGCAAACGGGCTTATCGATCAATATACCAGGTTTAACCGTCGATCGGCAATGTGGATCTGGTATTAATGCTGTTGCATTAGCTGCACAAGCGATTCGTGCTGGAGAAGGAGACATATATATAGCAGGTGGTACTGAAAGTATGAGTCGTGCACCTTATTTAATGGATCGACCAGAAAAACCATATAGTTCAACTCTACCTCGATTTCGTAAGTCACAATTATCGCCAAAGGAAATTGGCGATCCACCTATGGGCATAACGGCAGAAAATTTAGTGAAAAAATACAATATAACGCGGGAAGAACAGGACGAATTTGCATTAAAAAGTCAACAAAAAATGGCAATTGCAATGGAAGAAGGTCGTTTTGACGAGCAAATTGTTCCGATTACGGTTCCAGTACGGAAAGGAGAGCCTATTATATTTAAAAAGGATGAACATCCTCGTCCCAATACATCATTAGAAGCATTGGCGAAGCTTCCACCTGCATTTATAGAAGGAGGAACAGTAACAGCAGGAAATAGTTCGGGATTAAATGATGCAGCTTCGGCTCTAGTTGTGATGTCAAGTAGTAAAGCAAATGAACTTGGATTAAAACCATTAGCTGTTATTCGGGAAACGGCAGTTGCTGGAGTAGATCCAAATATTATGGGAATAGGTCCTGTTCCTGCAGTGCGTAAAGTATTAGCCAAATCAGGATTAGGCTTACATGATTTTGATTTAATTGAGCTGAATGAAGCTTTTGCTGCACAAGTGATCGCCGTTAATCGTGAGTTAGATATGGATTTAGAAAAGGTAAATGTTAATGGTGGTGCAATTGCGCATGGCCATCCATTAGGAGCTACAGGTGCAATATTAATAACAAAAGCTGTATATGAATTACACCGCACTGATGGTCAATATGCTTTAATTACGGCTTGTATTGGCGGGGGACAGGGAATCGCTACGATCATTGAACGGGCTTGAGAGCAAATCATAAATAATAGCGCAAAGATATTACAGAATTTTCAGAATTGCAAAGAGGGAGTTGAATGATGATTACAGAAACGATACCAATCCGTGAAGGTGAAGAATTGGAAGAACAGAAAATCATTCCCTTTATTAAGAAGCATTTAAAGGATATTCCAGATGATGCTCCTATTCAAATAAAACAATTTCGGGCTGGTCGTTCTAACTTGACTTATTTAATTCAAATTGGTAAATGGGAGGCTGTTTTACGTAGGCCACCAATCGGACCTGTTGCTCCAAAAGCACATGATATGGTAAGGGAATATACCATTTTAAAAGAAATTCATCAATATTTCCCGCAAGCACCAACTCCATATTTATTAGCTGATGAATCGGTGATTGGTCGACCATTTTTCTTAATGGAGCGAAAAAAAGGCATCGTATTGGATGAACAGATGCCAGAAAATATAACTCCAACAAAACAATTGGGTAGACAGCTATCTCAAAAAATGGTTGATACTCTTGTTCAACTACACAGCATTGATTATAAAAATACAAAGCTAGTAACCATGACAAAACCAGAAGGCTTTTTAGAAAGACAAGTATATGGTTGGATTAAACGTTACGAATTAGCAAAGACAGAAGACATACCTCAGGTGGAAAGAGTGAAGAAGTGGCTTACATCAAATATACCAAAACCGACGGAACCAACCATTATTCATTATGATTTTAAATTAAATAATATTATGTTTGATTATAAATTAAACGAAATTGTAGGTGTGTTTGACTGGGAGATGACAACAGTTGGTGATCCGCTTGCAGATTTAGGGGTTGCCGTCAGTTATATTATTGAAAAAAATGACTCTTCGTTGTTAAAATGGCCGGATGAAAAGGGGGCAATAACAACGATGCCCGGATTTATGACGAGAAGAGAATTTATAGAAAGTTACGCTAAAAAAAGTGGACGTGATGTGGAGCATATGAACTTTTATTTAACCTTTGCTTTTTTTAAATTAGCTGGTATTGTACAACAAATTTTTTACAGATATAAAAAAGGTCAAACGAAGGATGAAAGATTTAGAAATATGAATCAATATGTAAAAAATTTACTATGGTACGCAGCAGAGTTGACGACAAAAAAATTCTAATTTATGAATAATATCTTATCGTTTATTTGTCATTTGAGGTGCTATGAATGGGAAAAATCCATGTTCTTTTGAAAAAAGAAGAACTTGAACAAGAAAGATTAGATCAAAATAAAATTGTTGTTGTTTTTGATATTTTATTAGCAACTTCTACAATTACGACGTTGCTCGCTCATGGTGCAAAAGAAGTGATTCCCGTATTAGATTTTGAGGAAGCAATCAGTGAAGCTGAAAATCGAAATAGTCAGGAGATCTTAAAAGTTGGTGAATATAGAGGAAAAATCATTGAAGGATTTCTTTATCCCTACCCCCATATGTTAAAGAGTAAAGTAAAGGGAAAGACAGTCATATTATCTACAACTAATGGTACCGTTGCGATTAAAAAAGCAAGTAGGGCTAAAAAGGTTTATGCTTCCTCTCTTTTAAATGCAAAGGCAGTGGCTGGAAAAATTCTCGAAACTTATAAAGATGAAACCATTTTGCTCGTTTGTGCAGGATCCTTTGGTCGTTTCAATGTTGAAGACTTTTATGGAGCCGGTTATTTCATCGAATGTTTATGTCAATTAAAAAATCATTGGGATCTAACGGATGCTGCTTTCACTGCTTACTTAATCTATAAAAATAGCATGGAACATTCGAGTGAATTGCTTAAAAAGTCGAAGGTGGGACGCATGATGGTTGAACATGGATATGAAAAGGAAATTGATTTTATCACACAGAAAAATGTGTATGATGTGGTACCGTTTTTAAAGAATAAAGTAAGTCTGGTTACTTAAGGGGGGATCGTTCTGGAAACCTTCATTCAACAGTTATTTAATGGTTTAACGGTTGGAAGTATATATAGTTTAGTGGCCTTGGGTTTAACATTAGTTTATGGCATATTGCATATTCCAAATTTCGCCCACGGGGCTCTTTATATGTTAGGTGCTTATATTACTTTAACGATGATGACATCCTTTGGTGTACACTATGTGATTGGGATTATAGTAGCTATTTTCGTTGTCGGTCTTTTAAGTGTCTTAATGGAGCGACTCGTCTTTTATCCGTTACGTGATGCCCCGCCCATACAAGATAAGGTAGCTGCCATTGGTATTCTACTTTTCTTAGAGGCGTTAGCTCAACTTATTTGGGGACCACATTATTTGCAAATGTCGACCCCCTTTAATCAAATTATCGAGATTGGTAGTTTAACCATTACATTACAGCGCATCATTATTGTAATCACTGCAGTCGCTGTCATGATTATATTATGGCTGTTTTTAAAGAAGACATATATGGGTGCAAGTATTCTGGCAATGGCTCAAAATCGTGACGGTGCTGCTCTCGTTGGGATCAATACGAATAAAGTTGCAATGGTTACTTTTTTTATAGCAGGCGGTTTAGCTGCAATTGGCGCTTCATTAACGTCACCAATTAATCTAGTGTTTCCAGGAATGGGACATCTTGTTATCTTAAAAGCCTTTGTTATTATTATTCTTGGCGGAATGGGGAGTATTCCTGGCGCAATTTTAGGAGGCTATATTCTAGGTTTTACAGAAGCAATAGGAGCTACATATATATCGAACGACTATAAAGACATTATTGCTTTTGTATTACTCATCATCATACTAACCTTCAAACCACAAGGAATCTTTACAAGGGGGGAGACAAGATGAGCATTCTAAATAAACGAATGATCATTATCATCTTGATTTTATTAGCAGTACTCTTCCCGTTCATCGTTCCTAATCAATATTACATTTACATTATGTCCCTATCATTTATTTGGATCATAGCTGTATACGGACTGAATTTAGTAGCAGGATTTACAGGGTATTTATCATTAGCTCATGCCGGTTTTTTTGCCATTGGTGCTTATGCCATGGGGATATTGACAACGAAGGCAGGGATGGGATTTTGGCTTGCTTTTATTTTATCCCCTATTATTACAATGGCTATTGGTTTACTCATAGGCATTTTTGCTCTCCGAACGAAAGAACATTTTTTTGCCATTTACACACTATGTGTTGGTTACATCATTTATTTACTTATAGATAAATGGGAAAGTTTAACAGGTGGTGTTCGTGGTCTAATAGGGATTCCACCAATTCCAAATATTGGTCCAATTGAATTATCAAATCCTGTTAATCGTTATTACTTTCTATTTATCATGTTACTTCTCAGTATCTTCATTATCTATCGAATTGTAAATTCTCTTGTAGGAAGAACCTTTATTGCTATTCGAAATAGCGAAGATTTAGCTTTATCTTTAGGAATTTCTACAACAGCTAATAAATTACTCTCCTTTGTATTATCTACTTTTTTTGCTGGTTTAGCAGGTGCTTTATATGCTATTTTTATTCGTTTCCTCGGTCCAGAAATCAGTTCAACGATTATTATGTTTGATATGTTAACCTATCTGATTGTGGGTGGAATTGGGACCTTTGCTGGTCCAATTATTGGAACATTATTAATTGTATGGACATCTCAATCCCTACAGTTTTTAGAAGATTACCGTATGTTCGTATTTGGACCACTGTTAACACTCATTATAATATTTTCACCAAACGGTATTACGGGTTTCTTTAAACATTTAACCGTTAAAAGGAAAATGAGAAAAGTTTCGATTCCTATAGAAACGAAAAAAGAGGCATAAAGGAGGGATGTTAATTGTTTCTTGAAGTGAAAAAACTGACGAAAAGATTTGGTGGTTTAATTGCCGTTAAAGAGGTTGATTATACCATAGAAAAAGGAAAGATTAACGCGATTATCGGCCCAAATGGCGCTGGGAAATCCACCTTTTTTAACCTTATAAGTGGCATGTTAAAACCTTCCTCTGGAAAAATTTTCTTTAAACATCAAGATATTACCGGGTTGCCGGCTAATAAAATTGCAAAACTCGGTATTTCACGTACCTTTCAAACTACAACATTATTTGAAAAAGCAAGTGTATTTGAAAATGTAGTCGTTGGTCATCGATTGCGAACGAAAACAAATATGTTTGATGCACTGTTCCACACACCACGATACAAAAGGGAAGAGGAAGAAAGTAAAGAAAAAGCATTGGAAGTATTAAAGTTTACAGGATTATTGGATGTGGCTGACCAAGTAGTAGCAAACATTTCACAAGAGGAAAAAAAGCGTACTGCTTTTGCGTTAGCTCTCGCAACGGATCCCGAATTAGTGTTTCTCGATGAACCGACAGCCGGTATCAATCCAGACGAAACAGATAAACTTTCTGAGTTAATCATTGAGATGGCAAGAGATGGTATTACCGTTTGTCTAATTGAACATAAAATGCAGATGGTGATGCAGTTAGCAGAAAAAATAATGGTATTAAATTATGGTGAAAAAATTGCCGAAGGCACGCCTCAAGAAATACAAAATAATGAACAAGTAATAAAAGCATATTTAGGAGGAAGTGTCAGTGCTTGAATTAAAAAATGTAACTGCAAAGTTTGGAAATTATGCAGCCATTCGTGATGTGAATTTAAGAATAAAAGAAGGAGAAATTGTTGTTTTATTAGGCGCAAATGGTGCAGGCAAAACAACGACGTTTCGAACAATTTCAGGTCTGCATTCACGATCTTCTGGACAAATTATGTTTGAAGGTTTAGAAATAAGTAGAATACCAGCCAATAAGATTGTAGAGTTGGGGATTGCACATTGTGCTGAAGACCGAAAACTTTTCCCTGACATGACAGTTCAAGAGAATTTAAATTTAGGTGGCTTTGTCCATCGAAAAAGAAAACAACAAAAGAAAGAAACGATGCAAAAAGTATATAACTTATTTCCTGTTCTTTACAATAAAAGAAATGATCTTGCTGGATCGCTTAGCGGTGGTCAACAACAGATGCTGGCTATTGGTAGAGCACTGATGGCGAGACCGAAATTAATGCTTCTAGATGAACCATCCATTGGACTTGCTCCATTAATTGTTGAACAAATGTTTAAGAGTATTCAGCAAATCAATAAAGAAGGTACAACAGTTTTACTTGCAGAACAAAATGCCAATGCTGCTTTAAGCATTGCGAATCGCGGATATGTTTATGAGAATGGAAAAATTGTTGTGGAAGGTAGTGCCGAAGAGTTATTTGCAAATGAAGAAGTTAGAAAGGCATATATTGGAGCCTAGAAAAAGAATCAATCGATAAGGAGGTATTTATCTGTGAGAAAACGCTTTCTGTCTTGTGTTCTTCTTATGGTCATGCTTTTATTAGGAGCATGTGCACAGGGAAGTGGAGGAAATTCTGCTAGTAATGTCGTTACAATAGGATATACGGGTCCGTTGAGCGGTGCCGCTGCAACTTATGGAGAAAAGACATTACGAGGATTACAAATGGCGGTTGAAGAAATTAATGAAAACGGCGGATTTGAAGTAAATGGAGAAATTTATACGTTACAATTGGAGTCACTTGATGATAAATATTTACCAAATGAAACAGCTGCGAATGCCCAACGTTTAGTCCAGGAACATCAAACGCCAATTATTTATTCTCCTCACAGTGGAGGCATTATGGCGATGCAAGTATTTAATGAACAAGAGGGATTTATCATTGGTGGATACTCTAGTGAACCTGCTATCACAGAACAAGGGAATACATTAACTGTCCGTATTCCGCCAAGCTACCACGGATATCTTGAACCATTTACAGACTATGCCATGGAGCGTTTTGGAACGAGGCTTGCTTCGATACCTCCTGTCACACAATATGGACAAGATTGGGCAAATGCATTACTACCCCATTGGGAATCTGCAGGAGGAGAGGTTGTTCATAAAGCTTCGGTTGACTTTTCAAAGGATACGGATTTTTTCACAATTTTAACGAATGCTCTAGAACATAATCCAGATGTACTGTTTATTGGTGGACCTTCTGAACCCACAGCGAAACTAGCACAACAAGCTAGGGAATTAGGGTTTGAAGGTGGATTTATTATCATGGATCAAGCAAAGCTGGATGAGATGAAAACAATAACTGGTGGGTCCTATGAATTATTTGAGGGGGCTGTCGGTGTTACCCCATTAATATATTCTGATTTTCCAGGTACACCACAGTTTATAGAAAAATATCGTGAAAAATACAAGGAAGACCCAGGGTCCGAATCCGGGTACCATTATATGTCTCTATTTATATTTGTTGAAGCAATGAAAGCTGCTGGCACTGTTGAAGATGTGGAGAAAATCTATGCACACATTCAAGATGGTGTGGAGGCTTTACCAGAAGATAAGCAAGTATATATTTATGAAAAAATAGACGAAACGGGTGGATTCGTACAACAAATGAGGGTTGCAGCTGTTGAAAATGGTGAAATAGTCCAAATTAAAGTGGATGAATAAACAGAAACGTTAATCTAGTTTATGTATAAATTCTTGAATAGTCTCTCCTTCAAAAGGGAAAAATGTTGGAAAAAAGTCTTTTTGAAGGAGAGATATTCGATGAAGCAAGAACTTCCCAAAATGCCGATATCCTTTTGGAAAGAGCAGGTTACATTTCCAACTTTTCCATCATTAGATAAGGATTTACAAGTAGATGTTGCCATCATTGGTGGCGGTATTACCGGTGTAACTTCCGCTTATTTACTCATACAAGAAGGTTTAACGGTTGCATTAGTTGAAGCTGACCGATTAATGAGCGGAACAACGGGAAATACGACAGCAAAATTAACAGCACAACATGGATTGTTTTATGATGAACTTATTCAACATTTTGGTGAAGAAAAGGCAAAGCTATATTATCAAGCAAATACAGAAGCCATTAAGTTTGTTCAAAAAATCATCAATAAACATCAAATAAATTGTGATTTAGCCATTGAGGATGCTTATGTTTTTACCCAGTCAGAGGAAGAAATTACGAATCTAGAAAAAGAATTAAAAGCATATGAAAAGTTGAATATTCCTGGAAGAATGGTTGATACTAGTCCGTTGCCGTTTTCTATTAATGCTGCCCTTGTTATGAATGATCAAGCTCAATTTCATCCCTTAAAATATTTACATGTCCTTGTTGAAGAGTTAAAAGAGAAAGGATGTCAAATATACGAAAACTCCACCGCATTAAAAGTAGAATTAGGTGATAAACCGAAAGTATTAATGCAGAATGGACATACAATTCAATGTACATATGTTTTAAGTTGTTCCCACTTTCCATTTCACGATGAGGGTTTTTATTTTGCTCGTATGCATCCAGAACGTTCCTATGTGGTAGCGGCCTTAACGGAAAAAGAGTTTACCGGTGGAATGTATATCAATGCAGAAAACCCAACGAGATCGATTCGTTATACTCCTTATGAAGGAAAAAAGTTAATCTTATTCAGTGGAGATCACCATAAAACGGGACAAGGTGTTTCAACGATGAAACATTTCGAAAACTTAAAAACGTATGCGGAAAATACTTTTGGTGTTAAAGAGATTGTCTATCGTTGGAGTGCCCAAGATTATACAACATTAGATAAAGTCCCATACATCGGTTATGTGACAAATACGAACCGAAATATACTTGTTGCGACAGGATTTAGAAAATGGGGAATGACTCATGGTACCGTCGCAGCTCAAATGTTCCGGGATATAATTCTTGGAAAGGAAAATCCTTTTATCGATTTATACACTCCATCAAGGTTTAAATCGGATCCATCGGTTAAACATTTTCTACAAGAGAATGCGAATGTAGCGAAACAATTAGTGCAAGGAAAAATCGAGAATCCTCCAAAGAAAATAGAGGATTTACAAAATGATGAAGGTGCTGTTGTCAAATATCGAGGAAAAAGGGCTGGAGCATATAAAGATGAAAGAGGACAATTATATATTGTAGATACAACGTGTACACATATGGGATGCGAGGTAGAGTGGAATAGTGGTGAACGCACTTGGGATTGTCCGTGTCACGGTTCGCGATTCGCTATCAATGGTGATGTTGTCGAAGGTCCAGCTGAAAAACCATTGAAGTTACTGACGGATGAATAAATGATCGATAGAAAAGGGGGCTTTATTCAGCCCCTAAATGTTTGCTTTCTATGAGCCATTTAATTTCTAGACGATCTCCCGGCTGGATCGGATGATCAAAGCTTGCTTTATGACCATTAATAAAAATGTTATAATCTCCTGTTTCTTTCGGGATTTGAAATTCTACAAACCGAAAAATATCTTGAAAAATAAAAGGTTGTAACTTGTGATGTTCCACTCTTAATTGATCACCCCATTAAAAGTGATTGGAATGGAATATTCCATTTGCCAATTTTGTGTGTTAGCTAATTCTTCTAACGTCGGTTCGTACGTTTCAACCAATTGAAGGATGTCCCCATTTTTTATCGGACTATTTAAAGGTACTTCACGATTATTTTTTATTACTTTACCAGCAAAGGATGGTATATGTATTTCTTGATTATTAATCTGAATGCGAAAAGGTTTTATTTTTTTCATTTTTTTCGACAGACCTAGTAATGATAACAATTCTTTTATAGTCGAAGGTTCTTGGATTGTGATTTCGTCTCTATCTCTAACTTTGTAATCTGTATTGACTAGTTTATTATGAACAAGAATTTTAGGTTTATAGTTATAAGATTTACTATCAATGATAACCGTGTTGTTTTGATTTTCGAGTAGATCTTGAATCGTAAGTTCTGCCTCTTTTCCGTCTTTCCCACGTAATGCTATGATTTTATCTCCATCAGAAATCATATCATCGATCGAACAATCGAGCCCATTTTTCTTTAAGATAGGTGGAGAACCTAATTGTCCACTTAATGTCATACTTTTTCCGTTAATCATAATAATTTTAGCAAAACCTGGTTTTCCATATAATTGCCTCATTTGAATACCTGCTTGAAGTAGACATTCTCCAACTGTTAACGGTTTTAATTCAAAAAGACGAACAGGAATATCATTGACATGGACTGTTTTATACTGAATCGGTTTTTCGTTTGCATTGATGGCAATTCCAACCGGTGTAATAAGTTCAGGACCGTAATTTCCATCGGTATCAAAGTCGATATTTTGTACAGCATCTATCCCTCTGATAGCGACACGATTTTTTGGTAAGTTTAATTCAGCAGCAATTCGGTCTGCAAGATTTGGGGTTAAGCTGCCACCACCGATTAACATTACTGCCTTTGGCGCCTTTAAACCATTTAACTGAACAATTTCATTAGCAATATGCTTTGCAAGGGAATTGATCGATGGGGAAATTGCTTCGACCACTTCATCACGGGTTAACGTCGTTTCAAATCCTAAAATGTCTTGGATGACAATTTTATTACTACAAGATAATTGAACTTTTGCTTTTTCGGCTAAAGGGAAATCTAATAAAAATTGATCACTAATGGCTTCGGTAATTTCATCGCCGGCAATTGGTACCATGCCATAGTTGACAATCGTTCCTTTATCAGTAATGGCAATATCCGAAGTTCCTGCACCTATATCAACAAGAGCAACATTTAACCGCCGCATAGAAGGAGGAATAAGAACATGAATGGCGGCAATCGGTTCCAGTGTCAAGGCGTCTATTTCCAAGTTGCTACGGTTAATGGCCATTGTCAATGAATCTACAACAATTTTAGGTAAAAAGGTCGCAATAATTTCAACTGCTGCTTCTTCACCCTTTTGATCTATTAAATTACCGATTTTTTCACCATTTAAGTAGTAATATAGAACCGAATATCCTACACAAAAATACTCGGTATTCACATCTTTATATTTTTCTTTCATTTGTTGCTCTGCAATTTGTACCGCCATTAATTCTAGATGAGTTATATCTTCCTTTTGTAAAATTCGTCCACGTATCGGTAAATGTGCTTTCGCCTGTTCTGTCTTTAAAGAACGTCCAGCAGCTGCTACACTTACTCTTGTTAATGTCCCAAATTCGCTTTCCATTTTTTCTTTTACCTTTTGAATAATCTGACTTACAGCAGAAACATCATGTATTTGTCCATCAAGCATGGCCCGTTCGGTATGTTCTTCAGATACAATTTTTTTTATTACTTTTTTATTTTTAACTTCTTCAAGGATTATACCGACAACCGTTCTAGTCCCTATATCTAGCGCAAATATTTGCTTTTTTTCATTCAAACGAAACACCTTCTTTAAATTACTGAAAATCATAGGTCAATAATCTTATTTATCCTTTTATTTAGAATGATTTTATAGTTGAAATTTACCATATTTTTAAGGTATTATAAAGTTCTGTTTCAATACGTTAGTAGATTAGGAATATTTTATAGTAGTACTTTTATCTATTAAATTTTATTTGTACATCTTATGATATGATGGCACTAAAATAGTATTTTTTCCAAGATATGCTATAATGAAAATTATTCCCTTTTGTAGCAAAGACAGAAGGGAATTTTTACAATATAATTGATTTTAGAAGAGTTTTTAAAAAATCTTTAATAATTCGCTAAATAAAAGAATTCATAAAGTAAAAAGTGTAAAATATAAACAATAACAGTATTTTTTGATAGCAAAAAATATATACATTTACATTTTTTTGGATAAAAATTCTATTTGGATAAAAATTGCTGAATTAAAGGAGTGTCGGTGATGCAAGGACAAAATATTACAATTTATGATGTCGCAAGAGAAGCGAATGTCTCAATGGCAACTGTTTCACGAGTAGTGAATGGTAATCCAAATGTAAAACCAGCTACAAGAAAAAAGGTGTTGGAAGTTATCGAACGTTTAGGATATCGTCCAAATGCTGTTGCACGAGGACTTGCAAGTAAGCGAACAACTACTGTAGGTGTTATTATTCCAGATATATCCAGCGCCTTCTTTTCTGAATTAGCACGTGGTATCGAAGATATAGCGACGATGTATAACTATAATATTATTTTGAGTAACTCTGACCAAAATAAAGACAAAGAATTCCATTTATTAAATACGATGCTTGGTAAACAAGTTGATGGGATTATTTTTATGAGTGGAAATGTAACGAAAGAACATGTGGCAGAATTTGAAAAATCCTCTGTGCCTATTGTATTGGCGGGATCAATTGAAGAAACAGGTAAAATTCCTGCGGTAAACATTGATTATGAAAAGGCAGCCTATGATGCAACGAAATATTTTATCGAGCATGGACATGAAAAAATTGCATATTTGTTTGGAACATTAGAAGAGCCAATAAATGGTGTGAAAAAATTTAATGGGTATAAAAAGGCTCTAGAAGAAGCTGGTATTAAATTGAATGAAAACTATGTACTGGAAGGAGATTATACGTACGATTCTGGTATTGAAGCCGCTGAAAAAATTATCAAACTTGATGATAAACCAACAGCCATTTGTGTAGCTACAGATGAAATGGCTGTTGGAATTGTTCATGGTTTACAAGATAACGGTTTTTCCATTCCAGATGATTTTGAAGTTCTTGCGGCCAATAACACACGCTTATCAGTCATGGTACGTCCACAATTAACTTCAATTGTACAACCTTTATATGATATTGGTGCGGTAGCCATGCGGCTTTTAACGAAGTATATGAAAAAAGAAGAAGTTTCTGAACATGTTGTAAATCTTCCGCACCGTTTTGAATTTAGGAACTCAACAAAATAACGCCCGTGCCGATATAAAGGATAGAATATCAAAACCTTTATAAAAGCGGGAGATATATAATGAAAAGACTAGATCTTTTAACTCCAATTGGAATCATCGGTGGTTTAGCCGTATTTATATTCGGGGTTATTTCAGAAACCGGATTAAATGGATTTGTACAATTTATTGATATATCATCCATTATTATTGTTTTGGGTGGCGTCATCGCTGCATTATTTATTAGCTTTCCATTAAAAGAAATGAAGAAAATGTTTGTTGTGATTAAGCAAGCATTTTCTCATGATGATTATAATTTAAGAGAACTCATTGAACTTTTTATACGGTTGAGTGAAAAAGCAAGAAGAGAAGGTTTACTATCATTAGAAGCTGAAGTAGAACAGTTAGATGATAAGTTTATTAAAAAAGGTATATTACTGGCCATTGATGGAATTGAACCGGATGTTGTAATTGAGATTATGAATGCAGATATTGCAGCCATGGAAGAACGTCATCGTAAAGGAAGAAGTTTATTGGAAAGAGCAGGAGAGTTTGCACCAGCTTGGGGGATGATTGGTACGTTAATCGGACTCGTATTGATGTTAAATGACTTGAATGAACCTTCATCCTTAGGCCCAAAGATGGCAATAGCATTACTTACAACCTTGTATGGTTCTCTTTTAGCTAATTTATTCTTTAATCCTATGGCAGCTAAATTAGAAGAAAAAACAGAAAAAGAAGTGTTTACTAAACAAATGATTATCGAAGGTATTATTGGTATTCAATCTGGTCAAAATCCAAAATTGTTAAGTGAAAAGTTAACTGCATTTATATCTGAACAAAACAAAAATGAAGACGATACACAAATTGAGAAGAAGGGGGCTTAACAAATGAGGTTAAAAAAACGTCAAAAGCCCCCGAAAAAAGGTGCACCAGCATGGATGGTTACGTATTCTGATTTAGTAACGCTGATCTTAGTATTTTTTGTACTATTATTCGGAATGTCTCAAATTGATAAAGAAAAATTTGAGGCACTTGCCCAATCTTTCCGCGAACGTGCCATTTTTGATTTTAATCCGTCCTCCATACCTTTTGAACAAACACCGAACACCATTATTGATGATGATTTAAATGAGGATACATTTGATGATGAACAATCAAAAATGGATGAACAATTAAAGAGACTGATATCAGAAGTCAATCACTTTATCAAAAAAAATGGACTTGAGGATATCGTCATCGTAACTAGGAATGAACGTGGAATTGTCTTAGTTTTACCTGAACAAGTCTTATTTGAAACTGGAGAAGCTAATATTATAGAAGAAGCCTTGCCATTTTTAGACCATGTCGCAAACTTAATGAAAGAAATTCCAAATGTCGTAAGGGTAGAAGGTCATACAGATAATCGTCCGATTCATAATTCTCGTTATCCTTCTAATTGGGAATTATCTTCAGCCAGAGCAGCAAGTGTTATTCGGTATTTTGTTGAGGAACATGAAATCGATCCTACACGTTTTATTGCAACGGGTTATAGTGATACTAGACCAATCGTTCCAAATGATGGACCAGAAAATTGGGCTAAGAATCGCCGTGTGGAAATTGTTATTCTTGACCCATTTTACACTAGTAATCATGAAGGGGAAAGGGGAAGCATCCCCTTTTTTTCTATTAAACATTTTGAATCATTTGCAAGGCATTTGCTAAAGAACGTAAATTTTTTTCTTCAATTTCTTTTTTTCGCGGTATTGCCGGATATAGATGGTCTGGATCTTTCCACTTGCTCGGTAATTCAACAGGGGCTTCTTTTTGCCAATTTTTAATCCATGCTAATGGAAGTGCTCCACTTGCTTTTGCTTCTTGTTCAGTCATATATAGCCATATTAAGGACCAAGCTCGAGGTACTACTCGCCAAATATCATACCCGCCACCGCCGACTGCAATCCATCGCCCATCACAATATGCATCAGCAATTTGTTTCGCTAATTTAGGAATTTCATAATAAATGTTCATCGTTGTTGATAAATGTGTCAGTGGGTCATAGTAATGAGCATCTGCGCCATTTTGTGTCAGAATGACATCCGGTTTGAAATATTCCGCCACTTTTATAACAGCATTTCGGTATATTTCAAGCCATGATTCATCTTCAGTGAAAGCGTCGAGAGGAATGTTAAAGGAATAACCGTAACCGAAGCCAGATCCCCGTTCATACGTATTCCCAGTTCCAGGAAATAAATAACGACCCGTTTCATGGATGGACAATGTGCAAACATTTGGATCATCATAAAAAGCCCATTGTACACCATCACCGTGATGAGCATCCGTGTCAATATATAAAACGCGTGCTTGATATTTTTGACGAATATATTTTAATGCTATTGCACAATCATTATATATACAAAACCCCGATACTCTTCTTTGAAAGCCGTGATGTAGCCCACCCCCTAAATGAAGTGCATATTTGCTTCTTTTTTCCATCACAGAATCAACAGCTGTAAGAGTTCCACCGACGATTAAAGAACTTGCTTCGTGCATATTCGGAAAAATGGGGGTATCCTCAGTTCCCAATCCAAATCGCAAAGCTTGTTCCCTGGTTAGAAGTTGTTTACTCGCTTTTTTTACGGCATCGATCAAACTTATATCATGAAATAATGTTAAATCTTCATCAGTAGCCATTCTTGGTGGAATGATATGTTCATGTGAAATCGCCTTCATTTTTTGAAGTAAATCTAACGTTAATTGAAGGCGTTTTTGATTAAAGGGATGGTGTTGGTGAAATTTATATGTTAACAGTTTGTCTGAATAAACGTATACTGCTTGTGTACTCATAATGAAAACCTCTGAATGCTGGGCCAAACGATGTCATAATGGTTTTCTGTTAAAGTTTGTGCGATCGGCCCGGGATGAATAGTACCAACACGAATCACGATAATTTTATGTTTTGAATTCGCTTTATCGGGATAAACGAGTACACTTTCTATATTTACTTGAAATTGACGAATGGTTTGTAATAAATCGACCAATACACCAGGGGTATCGGGGACCCTTACTTCAATTTGTGAACCTGGTTTATTGACACCTGTCAATTCAACAAAGGTTTTTAAAACATCAGTATCTGTGATTATGCCAACTAATTTCTCATTTTCGACCACTGGTAAACAACCGATTTGATTTTGAAAAAAAAGCGTGGATACTTCTTCTACAAAATCAAGTGGATGAATTGTGATGACATTTTTCGTCATAATTAAATCTAACGGTTTGCTATATTCTTCAGTAGAGTCTTTTGAAAAGATGGAGGGGATGGCAGAACGAATATCTCGATCAGAAACAATACCTAATAAATGATGATGTTGATCGACAATAGGAATATGTCGAATTCGTTTGAACTCAATTAATTGGCAAGCATCCTTAATGGTATGTTTACAACTTAATGTATATACTTTCCGATGCATGATTTCTTCAACAAGCATATAAGTTCCCCCTTTTTTTAGAACAAAAAATGATGTCTAAACCTTAATCGATCAAATTGTTCAACGGATTGTTGATCCACTCGTTTCCCGATTCGTACCATTAAACAGTTGGCCGGATGTGAACAAATTTCCGGATCATCTGTTGCACACCATTCGAGACCACCGGCCTTCATCATTTTTTCCATCATTTTTCTATATTCCCAAATGTTTAACCCTGTCCCTTTTAAATCCCAATGCCAGTAGTATTCTGTTGAAATGATAATATAATCTTCCATTGCATCATCCATCATGGCTACTTTTAGAAGATTCTTTCCGATCGAAAGTCCACGATAGGGAGCAGCAACTTCTACAGCACCTAATTCGAGTAAATTATCCATATTCCCTTCTGACCAACTTTCTAATGGATCTGGATAAAGAAAAGTTGCATAACCGATAACGGTTTCTGCATCTCTTGCAATAATGATTCGACCTTCTTCAAACGAGGCAATTTCAACGAGGGCTTTTTTTTGTTCTTTCGGTAGTCTAAAGGCAACTAATCCTTCGTGAAAATCCAAATTTTTAAGGACTTCCGATTGAACAGGTCCTTCAATAATCATCGTTCCTTTTTTTGTATTGTAATCTATACGATAGTAAGTTTTGTTATGTTTCAACACTACACCACCTTACATGTTTAGCATACGATCGGTCAGATAAATGTATCTATTTAGATTATAAATAAAGTGAACGATATGATTTCTTATAATTTATACAAATTTGTGAAATAAACAGATGACAGTTTGTACGTACGAAAGGAAGAGGGTGATAAGACCGTGTAATAATCTTTATGATCATAATGAAAGGGGGCTAAGAAGAAGCGGTGGCAAATTTCCCTAGCTAAAAATTAGGATCACTGAAATAGTGTAAATGGATTTCATTAAAAAAACAGGGGGTTCCCTTAAGAAAGGTTCCCCTGTTCTTCTCTTTCTTCTTTTATATTTTCATTCGGTTTTTCGTTTTCACTCTCATTTTCATCTTTATTTTTATCTTTAGATTGAGATGTAAGGTTTTCAATGAATCCTTCGACGCTACTACTTATATCATCGATAATATCGTCTACTTTGTCTGGTATCCTGTTATTTTTTACAGGATTGGATAGTGAAGATTCCTGACCGGCAATATCAACTGCAGTGACAGCAAATGTACCAAATTTAGGAATAGTATATGATAAAGTTTCTCCAGCAGGAATGCTTGCTAATTTTGACCCTTTTTTTCCGTTGACTACTTCATAAACTCTGTAACCTACTACATCATCTTCCCCATGTTTTTTCCAGGAAATAGTCTTCCCAGATATTGATATATTTGGGGCAGATGGAATTTTTCCATTTTCAGCAAGTTTAGCATCTGCTACAAGCACATTCGCTAAACTGTTATTTAAAAATAATTCAGATGGGCTGATCCGTTTTGGAAGTCCTTCACTCATTCGATCGATATAATCAGGGTTTATTAAGACACCTGATTTTGTAAATTCACTTGGTGTTGAATCCAAAGCTAAAAAACGTTTGCCATTAATTTCAACATATTTACCGCCACTTGATAAAGTATCATCTGTTTTGGTAGGTGCATATTTGTCAATAAATAAATCCGTTTTGACTAATCCAGCGCTAGAGCATGCCTTGGATGGTAACATGCCTGATATTTGACAATATGATTTACGAACAATCCCTTTAGGTTGTTCAAAACGGTCATTTACTCCAACTAGATCCGGTTTTAAAGAAACGGTGGCATTCATTAAATCTGCCCAATAATTTAAATGGCGAACGGAAGATGGAACTGGCTGTTGTTTTTCAAATCCTACCCAAACACCTAATGTTACATTTGGATTTAAGCCAACAAACCATTTATCGTAATTGTTTGTCGATGTACCGGTTTTACCCGCTAAATCCATAGATACATTTAGTTGTCCCGGGATTGATCTTGCCGTTCCATTTTTGACCACATCTCGCATGACATCAACAGTTAAATAGGTAGCTTGTGGTGAAAATACTTCTACAGGTTCCACTTTATGTTCGTAGATGACATTACCATCTTTATCTTCAATTTTTTCAATCATATATGAATCAGTGAATTGTCCATGATTCCCAAAAGTTGCAAAAGCGTTTGTATTTTCTTCTACGGTAATACCGTGGTGTAAAGCCCCTAAGGCCATTGATTCATTTGTATAATCGACATCTGCTAGAGAAGTTATGCCTAATTTTTCTAAATAATTTTCTACAGGATTCGTATGCAAAATTCGTTTATATAGATAAACGGCTGAAACGTTATAGGAATGTGTAAGGGCCGTTCTTGCGGATACCAGTCCATAATATCGATTTGTAATGTTATTTGGCCAAACTTTACCATTCTGGTTTCTAATTCCTAAATCAACATCAGCCAATGGTGTCCCAGGTGCAGCTAATCCCATATCAAAGGCTGGACCATAAACAAGTAGCGGTTTCATTGTAGAACCGTTTGAGCGAACCGACTGTGTAGCATGGTTTTGGTTTTGTTTTTCAAAATCAATTCCACCGGAAAAGGCGATAATTCGCCCTGTTTTGTTTTCCATTAACATAGATGCAACTCCAAGTGGAACTTCAACTTTTTCTCCATCCCTTTCAATTGTTTGGGTGGGGAAGTTTTTACCGAATTCTTTCGTCACTTCTTGGAATTTATCGTATACTTCTTTATCAATGGTTGTATAAATTTTATAGCCGTTTTGACGTAAGTCTCGATAAGCAAGAGCTGAATAACGTTCTCTAAGCACTTTACTTGTTTCAACAGCTTCTTTTGTGTAACCATCTTTTTCATAATGGAATTGCATTAAAATTTGAATGGCGCGATTTTCAGCTTCTTGTGTTAAATATTTATACTTATCGATTTTTTCTTCTTGCGGTGGAATAAAATCTGCTACGATATCATAGCTCTTTGCATCCTCATATTCTTGTTTAGAAATATAACCTTCTTCTAGCATACGTTGTAATACATATTTTTGCCGATTTAATCCGGGAGCCAAACCTTCTTTGCTTTTTAGCGTTCCTTTATTCGTAAAAGGTGTATAAGCGGATGGACTTTGAGGTAAACCAGCAATATAAGCTGCTTGGGCAATATTTAAGTCTTTTGCGTCAACTCCAAAGATCCCTTTACTGGCAGCTTGTATACCTGCTATATTTCGTCCATTCGAATTTCGGCCAAACGTTGTTGAATTTAAATAGGCTTCTAATATTTCTTCTTTTGAAAAGAATTTTTCTAAACGTAAGGCAAGTAAGATTTCTTTTGCTTTCCTTTCAAAGGATACTTCGTTCGTTAAAATTTGGTTAGTCGATGCATTTGTAAGTTCTTGGAAAAGGGCGCGAAACACCGCTTTTGGTACAACGCCATTATGTGTAAAGAAATTTTCATCTTCAACAGCAATAATACCATTAATTACATGCTGTGAAACATCCTCTATTTTAATCCCTTCACGGACAATGTCTGAACGGAGATCACCGAGATGAATATTACCGGCAAAATACAATTCAGACTGTTCCTCGTAATTATAAATATCCTTTTTCATTTCTTCATAAGACCGTGGATATTCATCTTTTACTAGGGATGCAAAATATCCTGCTCCAACTCCAAGTACAAGAGACACACCTAAGACAAGAACAATAATAAAAATTAATATAAGATTCCAAACAACATCATATGTTATTCGAAAAGCTTTTGCCGTTTTTTCGTTAAATAAAGCTTCTCTTACAGGTTTTGTTTTCTCGTAAATGGGATATAATTTCTCTTTTAGTGGAGCGAGTTTTTTTATTAAACGATCCCAATATTCTTTCAGTCGCATTCACAGCCCTCCTTTAAAACACATACATTATAGCATAGTATAGAATAAGAATATTTAATTTTTCGACTAAATTTTTATGATATTTGCAAAAATGTTCATTTCATCATAGTTTATGTCGACTTTTGTTGTAGAATAGAAATAATTTCAATATAATATTAGTATGGTATTTGACATCCATTCATGAGTATGGTAAAAATATGGTATTAATTACATAAACTATAGCTATCCCTGTTTTCAGAGAGCTGTCGGTTGGTGCAAGCTATGACAAATAGAAAAACGAATTACATCCTTGAGCTTTCACTGTGAACACCATCTGTAGTGGAAAAGTAGCAGTGAACGGAAAACCGTTAACTAATTGAGTGGAGGATTTAATAATCCTCAAGTAGGGTGGTACCGCGATTATTCGTCCCTTCGAACAGTGTTCGAAGGGACTTTTTGCATTAGGAATTAATTTATCGTTTTTAATAAAAATGGAAAAGGAGAATACAAATGGAATTGTTAGAAGATTTACAGTTTCGAGGGTTAATTAACCAAATGACAGATGAAGAAGGGTTGAGAAAGTTATTAAATGAAGAAATAATGCTACGTCGTTTTCAACTTGCTGGTCATCAACCGGTCGCTCTTGTCGGTGGTGCAACAGGTTTAATTGGGGACCCGAGTGGTCGAAAAACAGAAAGAACTCTAAATTCAGTTGAAGTAGTAGCAGGGTGGGTGAAAAGTATTCAAAATCAATTATCCCAATTTCTTGATTTTGATACGAATGAAAATCCAGCCATTATGGCGAATAACTACGACTGGATAAGCAAAATGGATGTGATTTCTTTCTTACGGGATGTTGGTAAACATTTTGGTTTAAACTACATGCTTGCTAAAGATTCCGTTCAGTCTCGTTTAGAAACAGGAATTTCCTTTACCGAGTTCAGCTACCAGATTTTACAATCACTAGATTTCTTAAAATTATATGAGACAGAAAATGTTCGCCTTCAAGTTGGTGGAAGTGACCAATGGGGAAATATCACAGCTGGTCTCGAACTTATTAGAAAAACAAAAGGCGATGATGCTAAAGCCTTTGGTTTAACTGTCCCACTTGTGACGAAAGCAGACGGAACGAAATTTGGTAAATCTGAAGGTAATGCTGTTTGGTTAGATCCAGAAAAAACAACTCCATATGAGTTTTACCAATTCTGGATTAATACCGATGATCGCGATGTAGTGAAGTATTTAAAATACTTTACTTTCTTATCGCATGAAGAAATTTTAGAATTAGAAAAAGCGACTGAAGAAGTTCCAGAAAAACGTCTTGCACAAAAGGCATTAGCAGAAGATGTTACAAAACTTGTTCATGGTGAAGAAGCTTTACAACAAGCTATTCGGATCTCGGATGCTTTATTTAACGGCGATATTCGAGAACTATCGGCAACAGAAATTGAACAAGGGTTTAAAGATGTGCCGTCTTATATTAATAACGATGAGACAATCGGTTTAGTTGATCTACTTGTAAATGCAAAAATTTCACCATCAAAACGACAAGCGAGAGAAGATATTCAAAATGGTGCAATCTACATTAATGGTGACAGAAAAACGGATCTTCAATACATTTTAAGTAGCGAAGATAAAATTGAAGGGAAATATACAGTCATACGTAGAGGAAAGAAAAAATATTTCCTTATCAAACATAGCTAAATTAATGTAACCTTTTTAAGTGCTTGGCTTTATGGCCGGGCACTTTTTTTGTACACAAAAAAGAAATATTTTATAAAAATTATATATATTCAGAAAATAATGTAGTATATTTTTAGTAAGACATTAAAAAAACGTATCATTTTTTGCATGCGTTTTCTTTTTTACATGAAGTATTTTGTGTTACATAAAAAACCCAAAAAAGGAGTGGGATTAACGTTATGAAAGCAGTGAAAATTACAAAGTATAGGGAACCTGTTGTTATTCGAGATGTACCAAAGCCTGAACCAGGTCCAAATGATGCCCTTGTTAAAGTTGAAGCCTGTGGCATTTGTCGTTCAGACTGGCATTCTTGGCACGGAGATTTTTCATGGATTGGATTGTCGCCTGAGTTACCCATTACCCCAGGTCATGAATTCGGAGGTGTTATCGAGAAACTTGGTGCAAATGTTCAATCATTTAAAGTAGGGGATCGTGTAACTGCTCCGTTTCATTGGGCTTGCGGTCATTGTGAGTATTGTAAAAAGGGGAATTCTAATCTTTGTGTAAATATTCGAGTTTATGGCATGGTTAATGGATTGGAAGGAGCCTATGCTGAGTATATTTTGATTCCAAATGCTGAATTTAATTTAATTCAATTACCAGAAAATGTAGATAGTGTTACAGCTGCTGCAGCGGGTTGCCGTTATATGACTGGGTATCATGGTGTTTTAAGAGGGAACGTACAGCCTGGTGATTGGGTTGCGGTATATGGTGCAGGTGGCGTTGGCCTTTCTGCCATTCAAGTAGCAAATGCGATCGGTGCACAAGTGATCGCTGTAGATATCGATGATGGAAAATTAGAGCTTGCCGAAAGAGAGGGAGCGGTTGCTACTGTCAATGCAAAAAAAGTAGATGCTCCTTCGGCCATCCGTGAAATTACAAAAGGTGGTGCCCATGTGAGTCTAGATGCACTTGGAATTAAAGAGACGATCCAAAACTCCGTTTTCTCTCTACGTAAGGGTGGTCGCCATGTTCAGATTGGTTTAACAACATCGGATGAACAAGGGATGGTCGATTTACCAGTTGACTTCATTACGTCATCTGAAATTGAATTTGTCGGAAGCTTGGGCAATCCACATCCTGATTACCGTGGATTATTAGACTTAATTGCTTCTGGTCGACTCAATCCAAGCCGTTTAGTGGAACGGAAGGTCAGTTTGAGCAATGTAAGTGAGGTTTTTGAAAGTATGAATCAATATAAAACAAAAGGATTTAATGTTATTACAAAGTTTGAATAATATTTCTAGTTATGCTATTTATCAGTACTTTAGGGATAATCCAAAAAGAATAAAATAGTAGATTTTGCAGTGAAAATGGCGGCGCTACGTACATGCTTCACCTTTTTTCTGCATGATTACAATCAAAGAAACAAAGCTTTTGTGCCGGAAGCGGTAGCGTAAGGCACAAAAGCTTAAATACTGCCTATAAACAAATATCCATGTTGAAGAGATTGATGTCGTGCTATTGGATGCACGGCCGCCAATGGAACGAATAAACATTAGGTACTAACTTTCTGAAAAACCTAAATGATTATTTTTAAGTATTAGGTTTTTTTAATCAAAGATTTCATTCATTTTATAACACTCAAAATAAATCAAATTCATTATTTCTAGAAAGTAACTTTTCTATTGAATATTCAGAATAAACAAGTTATTATAAAAAAGAGCAAAATATGGTGCGATTGTCATTATATTATAAAGACTTGATAAAACGAAAACATACAAAGTAAAAGAGTATAGCACAATTTTTTAGAAATAATTTCATAAAAATGTTAGCGCTTAATTTACAGGGGGGATTATTTTGAAGAAAAAACGTTTTTTTATCTTCACATTGGTAGTATTGATGTCTCTTGCTCTTGCCGCATGTTCTGGTGGAGATAAGACCAGTTCAAGCAAAGGGTTAGACACAAATATTGTCACCATTGCGACTGGTGGAGCATCAGGACCATACAACATTATTGCAAGCACTCTTGCAGATATTTATACAGAACAATATGATGTGAACTCAAGAACGCAAACAACCGGTGCCAGTGTAGAAAATTTAAATCTTTTATCAGATAACAAGGTTGAAATGGCATTTGTCATGAGTGATGCATTAACACAAGCATTAAATGGCGAAGCAGCCTTTACAGAGCCAATTGAAAATGTGTCACAAATAGCAACGCTTTATCCAAACGTTGTACAAATCGTTGCTACAAAATCATCAGGTATTCAAACGATTGAAGATCTTCGTGGTAAACGTGTAGCTGTTGGTGACCAAGGATCAGGTGTTGAATTAAACGCACGAGCTTTGTTGAATGGTCACGGGATTACATATGATGATATGAAAGTCGATTATTTAGGGTATGCTGAAGCAGCGGATGGCTTAACTGCGGGAACCATTGATGCAGCATTTTTAACAAGCGGTTTACCGAATGCATCCGTATTAGAATTGTCACAAACTCACGATATTGTCCTTGTTTCAGTTGATCCAGAAAAAGTGGCTACAATCGCTGAAGAACATCCTTATTTTATCTCTGTTGAAATTCCAAAGGACATGTACGGAAATGAAGAGGCTATTCCGACAGCTGCTGTACCAAATGCACTCGTGGTTCGCAGTGATATGAGTGATGATGATGTATATGAATTAACAAAAACATTTTTTGAAAATCTTGAGAAACTAGAAAATGCTCATCAAGCAGCAAGTGATATATCATTAGAAAATGCGCAAGAAAATCTAATTGCGCCTTTACATCCGGGGGCCAAACGTTTCTATGATGAGCAATCTAAGTAAACAACGATTTAGGAGTGCGATCTTCATCGTACTCCTTTGTTTTATCTTAAGCATTAGAGTTCCAGTGATTGTCATCCAGTGGGAAGATGGGAAAGAATTATTATTTGATTCCTTTCAATTAAAATGGATCCATTCCGTTGAGAAGGAAGAGTGGATTGAACTTTATGAAAGAGAGGGTGACGAGCTCGTTTTAAAGAAAACCTATTTTAAAACATTCGGCGCCGGCACACCATACGATGAGAAAGGCACTACTGTAAAAGATGGCTACGTCGTCATGGATATTGATCACACTTACGATGAGTTATTGCTTACGATATCTGAAAATGTAAAAACTACCATTGTATTAATGGAAAAGGAAATTCCGCTATATAAATTTATAGAAAGTTATGAAACTGCTACGGTTTCAGTTCATCGATTATCGGTTTTCACTATTATGTGGGAGGGATTAAATTGAGCGGAAAAAATGAAGGAACATTAGTAGAAGAACAAAAGGAAGCCCGTGAGGCGGCACAAAAAATTCTTGAAAAGTATGATAGTGATGCAAAAACACGACAGCCAAAAAATAAATATATATCATGGTTCATTTCAATTTTTGCCATCTTATTTTCAATTTATCATTTATATACGACATTTCATCCATTACCAACACTGCAACATCGGGCAGTACATTTATTATTTGGTCTCGCAATCGTATTTTTGCTTTATCCAAGTTTTAAAAAACAAAATCGTAGAAAAATCCCGTTTTATGATTGGATTTTGTTTGGTCTTGCTATTTTAAGCTGTGTGTATTTATTCATTGTTTATCAAGATATTGTCACTGTACGTGGTGGCGTACCAAATGACATGGATATTGTGATGGGGATTTTGACGGTTGTTTTAGTTTTAGAAGCTACTAGACGAATAACAGGTTGGGTTCTACCAATATTAGCTCTTATTTTCTTATCTTACCCTTTTTTCAGTCATATGGATTGGTTACCACGCATTATGATGACACGTCCATTTGATTTGGGAGATATTTTCGGTCAACTTTATACTAAAACAGAAGGTCTATTCTCCACGGCAATCGGTGCTTCCGTTCAATTTATTTTCTTATTTATATTATTCGGTGCCTTTTTAGCCAAATCAGGAATGGGGAAATTTTTTAATGATTTAGCTCTTGCGCTTGCTGGACACAGGCAAGGTGGACCTGCGAAAGTTGCCGTGATTTCCAGTGGCTTCATGGGAAGTATAAATGGTTCCGCTGTTGCTAATGTTGTAGGAACAGGTGCCTTTACAATACCATTAATGAAAAGAATTGGTTATAAGAACAATTTTGCCGGTGCGGTTGAAGCAAGTGCATCGGTTGGTGGGCAAATCTTACCTCCAGTAATGGGGGCAAGTGCCTTTATAATGGCAGAAACGACAGGGATTTCATACGGAACGATTGCGCTTGCTGCTATTCTACCAGCATTACTATACTTTTTAGGTGTCCTTATGCAAGTTCATTATAGAGCAGGGAAACGGGGATTAAAAGGTATCCCACGGCCGGACTTGCCACGTGTCAAAGAAGTGTTTAAAGATGGAGGGCACTTATTAATTCCTCTCATTGCTTTAATTTGGATGTTAGGTTCCGGGCTTACAGTAAACATGTCTGCATTTTATACCATTGTATGTACAGTGATTGTATCATGGATTCGAAAACATACGAGAATGGGCTTAAAAGCCATTTTAGAAGCATTAGAAGCCGGGACAAAGCAATCCTTATCTACAATTATTGCTTGTGGTGTCGTTGGGATTGTTATAGGTGTCGTTAATTTAACAAGCTTTGGTACAACTTTAACATCTGCAATCACTAATCTTGGTGCAGGTTCATTATTTTTGACACTATTTTTAACGATGATCGCATCCATCATTTTAGGGATGGGTTTACCAAGTATTCCTGCATATATTATTACAGCGACAATGGCTGCACCAGCACTAGCTGAGTTTGGTGTGCCGGTATTGATTGCCCATATGTTCGTATTCTATTTTGGGATTTTTGCCAATATTACACCACCGGTTGCACTTGCTTCATTTGCAGGAGCAGGAATTGCTGGAGGGGACCCGATGAAGACAGGGTTTATTTCACTTCGATTAGCTCTTGCGGGTTTTATCGTTCCATATCTTTTTGTTTATGCCCCGGAATTACTTTTAATAGATACTACTGGATTACCAGTTAATGCCGTGGAGTTTCCATTTCCGAAATTGACAGAGGTTTTATTCATTGCGTTTTCCGCAATATTAGGTGTTGTGGGACTGGCTGCAGCTGTTGAAGGTTATATTAGAACTGAACTCCATTGGATTGTAAGAATTGTTCTTGGCGCCGGTGCACTTATGCTCATTATTCCTGAAATAATAACAGATATCATGGGCTATACGATCGTATTAGGCATATTTATTTGGAGTTATTCAAATGCTAAAAAGGTAAAAACAAAAGTAGAAGTGGAAGCGTAATCCTTTCGATACCCAATGAACTTTGATGATGACTAACTTAGTTCATTTGACTTTCTTCCGATGGATGGTAGATACAAAGCAAACATGAGCCCCCTCTGGGAAACTTCAGAGGGGGCTCATGTTTGTAAAAAACTTAGCTTACTTTTGAAAAAACTGTTTGATGGTAACAGAAAGTAAATTTCTTAATATATGAAATGCATAATTTAAATCTAGTCGTTCTGTCCATTTATGCGCATCTCTTCCAATAGGACCAAGGTTTAAGACTGGTAGATTTAATTCTTCCAATGCGTCAAATGGGATTGTATATCCATGATTCCAATTAGGCATATTCGATGTTAAAGATTTTATACTAGATGTTGGATGTGAGAGACCTGTGTAACTTAAATCGGAAATACCTGCAAAGTAATTTTGTTTTTTCAACTCAATATCATAATTTTGTTTAGCAAAAGTTAGAATATAATCAACCACTCTATTGATTTCTGGGTGTTTTCGAGAATTTACTGGTGGATAATATGGTGGAGCAAAAAAGATGATTATCATTGGTGCAAGTTCTTTACATAAAGTAGCTAATCGATCAACCCATTCGATGGCAAGTTCTCGATCATCTTTTTGCCCTTTATTTTTAAGCACATCTTCTTTTATTTGCATTACTTTTTTCTCCCCATAAGTTTCGAGTGCATAACGTAATAATTCTTCAAAACGTAAAGTCGTTACACTTATATCTTTATTATTATGGGAACCTTCAAGGGTTGAAAACTGAATAGAGCTCTTACTATAATGATTTTCAATCTTCTTTGCTACTTTGTTTGCTGTTTGACTTAGTTGTTCAACGATTTCATCTATTGATTTTTCCATTAAAAAGAGATTAAAAAGATTTACCTTTTTGTATTAAAACGGTTGGTGGTGGTGTAACCTCATCACCGACTTTTTCACAATAATCTGTGTTAAATTCTAATTCACGTGTTAACTCAGAAGCCATATAATTCGCATTTAATCCGGAAAAAGGTTCACCAACATGCGTTTCCTTGCCATAGCATAGAAAACCTGCTAAGATTTTTCCTAATGAACCTAAATATAGATAATTATTTTCATCACCTGGATATCTAGAAAAGACAGGTTCTGAGTTTATGCATGCATTATACTTTAAATTATATTGTTTACTCATTTCTAACAATACCGATACGGCTTCTCGCATCCCAACCGAATTAACTTCTTCATCACAAACTGTTAATAACAAAATATTTCCGTCATAGTTTCCATTACAGGCTTCTTCAATAATGGACATGTGTAAGGCTAAACCACATTTCATATCCATTGTTCCTCTGCCAAACAGCCAGTCTCCTTCTCTTATATCCTTTTGAACAGCTTCTGGGACTTTTGTTTTATTTTCATAAATGAATTTAGTTAGATTTACTGGATGAAAAGCCAATTCTTTTAAACTACCGTAATCGTCAACACCGACCACATCAAAATGACTAACTAGAATGATAGTATCCTGAACATTTTTTTCACTTTTAACTAAAGCTGTTACAAACTTCCGCTGATCTTTTGTTTTATGCACTTTAACATATTCAGGATTTACTTGAAAATATGGCAACTTTCGAATCTTGCTTTCAATGTATTCAGCAAATTTTATTTCTTCCACTGTATGTGTAATACTAGGGATTTTTACTAAATCGCACAATAACTCTGTTAATTGTTGTTTTGTTTGCCATTGATAATCAAGGGTCTTCATTGAAATAAACCTCCTTACATTATTAAGATAATTCAGAATATATAACTTGCTTGTTGACTATTATATTTTCTATTTAAGAAACAATCTCTTTTTCTAATTCCTTTGTTTTTTGTAATGATTTATTGGTAAAAAGACTTACAACAGTCGTAACCATTAAATTAATTATTAACATATATAAACCGTTATTAATATCTAAAATAAATGAAGGCAGACTTGGGAATAAGGTTTCTAAGGTCGTACCTGTTGCAGCAGAATATAATGCTAGCGCAACACCAACAGCGATACCACTAATGGCGCCTTGTTTTGTAATAAAGTTGTTCTTTTGTAAGCTAAAAATGAAAGCAGGGAATAGTTGCATAATAAAGTTATAACTTAGTAATTGTAAAAACACGATGGCACCATTTGAATTCAATGTTAAGTATAAGCAAATTCCCCCTGCAATCATTGCAAATAGCCGGGCAATGTTCATTTGCTTGCGTTCGGATGTATCTGGTTTCAATGGCATATAAATATTTGTAGTAATCATTGAACCAATTGAAATAATAGATACCGAACATGGTACAATCGATGCTAAAAAACCAGTTGCTCCAATGATCCCGACAAACCATGGATCAAATGTTTCAAATACTAAATTAATTAATGCCATATCCCCTTCAGCACCAACCAAACCCGGAATTACGAGAATGGCAGTTAATCCGATAAACAGTGCGAACAATTGCATTAATGAATATAAAGGCATTAGGACCGTGTTTTTACGTAGTGCTTTATCACTTTTCGCTGCATAGGTTGATAGAAATGTATATGGCCAAAGATATAAACCTAGTGACATAAATATAACAGTCGAAACATACCAAACGAGACTTAATCCAGTATCAGGGAAAATTAATACTTCAGGCTTTATCTCCGCTATTTGTTTCATTACAGATCCGATTCCGTCAAAATAATGGAATGCAAAGAAAATGCCTAAAAATACTAATACGACAAACATAAGTATATCTTTAATTAAAGCTACACGTGATGAACCTTGAAGTCCAGAGATTAATGTGTAAATTAATACTATAGTCGTTCCGACCCAAATGGCAGTGTTAGGTGAGATCACTTCATAAGATGCTACGGAAACGATCAGTCCCATCCCTTTCAGTGCCATAACGATGGTTGGTATTAATGCTATAGCCCCTACAATTGTAACTAGCTTTCCTAAAAATGGACTGCTATATTTTTTTGCAAAAAAATCACCTTGTGATATCAATTTATGTTTTCTACTATAACTTCTAATTTTTGGTAATGTAAAATAACCAATAATACAAGCTATTGAGATATATGACATAATATAAAGTGTAGCTATACCGTTATTGTAGGCTAGTCCAACTAGTCCCGTTAACGTGAATGCGGAAAAAAATTCTCCTGCTAGCAAGAAAAAAGTAATAATAGCCCCCATTTTCCGACCGGCTAAGGCCCATTGTTCGATTTGTTCATTTTTCCCTCTACCCGCTCTTAATGCCATATACACACAAAAGGTGGCAACAATGAGCATGATAAAAATAGAAATGTTCAATTTGATTCCTCCTCTTTATGATCATCGAATGTATACATAATGAAAATGGTTAGGGAGCTTAAAATCACCCACAACACGATCCAAAAGATTGAGAAGGGAAGTCCCATTATCATCGGTTCAATTCGATTGGCTAAAGGAACACCGACAAGGAATGCTAGAACAGGAATGAATGCGATAAAATAAAGTGGTTTCAATTCACTTTTACCTCCTTTAAAGAATCTACGAAACGTTTTATTCGTCTCATTCCTTCTTTTAAATCCTCCATTGAGCATGCGTATGAAAGACGAATATATCCTTCTCCATATTCAGAAAAACCGTAACCTGGGATAACAGCCACTTTTTCTTTTTCAACAAGTTGGTTAATAAATTCATTTGATTTTAAACCTGTCTTTTCAATAGAAACAAAAATATAAAAGGCCCCATCTGGTTTTATAGCATCTAAGCCCATATCCATAATGCAATCGTAAATAAAGTCTCTTCTTTTTTTATACTCCTGACGCATGATTTCAACTTCTGGTAAATCTTGTTTTAATGCTTCAATAGCGGCATATTGACTAATTGAACTTGCACATACACAAATATATGCATGAACTTTAAACATTTCTTTTGTGACCGAGCGAGGAGCTAATGTATATCCAACCCGCCACCCTGTCATGGCATGTGATTTTGATAAACCATTGACAACAATGCACTGATCTTTCATTCCAGGTAACGAAGCAATCGAAACATGTTTAACATCGTATGTTAGTTCACTGTATATTTCATCTGAAACAATAAAGATATCCTTCCCTCTTAAAAAGTTTGCAATTTCTTCTAATTCCTCCATATTTAGTATTGTTCCTGTTGGATTTGATGGATAAGGTAGGAGGACGCATTTTGTTTTTTCTGTCAAATTTTCTTTGATTAATTGAGGAGTGATTTTACAATCGTTTTTTCGGGTATCAACAAATACAGGCACTGCATTGCACATACGAATTAGCGGTTCATAACCAGGATAAATCGGTGCTGGTAAAATAACTTCATCTCCAGGTTCTAAAATCGTACGAAAGGCTACATCAAGTCCTTCGCTAGCACCAGTTGTAATCAAAATTTCATCTTCTGGATCATACATGAGTTGATAATGCCTTTTTACAAAATCTGAAACAGCTTGTCTCAGCTCTAATACCCCAGCATTATGAGTATAACTGATTTTACGTTCATCAATTGCTCGCTTTCCTGCTTCCAAAATCGAATCGGGTGTAACAAAATCCGGTTTACCGATTGTAAAGTTAATAATGGAAGGATCTTGATCCACCTTATTTCCAATATCGCGAATGGCCGATATTGAGATCTTTTTAACGATAGGATTAAGTAAATGTTCCATTTTTCAATCCTCCAAATATAAAATTCATAAATCTACAAAAAATAATGCAAGTTTTGTGCCAATTTTAATAGAGTGAATTTTCCGTGTTTACATAAAAATAATTTATTAAAATTGAGTCGAATATGCATCATTGATATAAAAAAGATTCAATATTAAATAGAAAATTCAAAAAAATGAGTGAGTTTTGGTATAATTGGGTTACGCAAACAGGGGACGTGAGTTGTTATCGAATCAATGAAGAATTAAGATTAAAAATCTCTATATTGGAGTAAAGGAGGAACTTGGCCTATGAACCAAAACCGTCTGAAACAATTGGACGGGCAAGTACTCTTTGAAATTTTAAATACATTAAAAGATCCGATTTGGATTACAGAGAAAAGTGGGAATGTACTATGGGTTAATCGAGCAGCGAAAAATTTTTTTAAAAGAGATGATTTGATTGGTAAAAATGTTTATGAAATGGAAAGACAAGGTGTTTTTTCACCTTCCATTACAAGACTTGTTGTAGAGAAAAAACAATTTATTAGTACTGCACAAATCACACAAAATAATGAAAGCTTGCTTGCATCCGGTGATTTTATTCCGGATAAAAATGGCGATATACGATATATTGTTACCCATGCCAGACCCTTATCCCAAGTCATAAAAAAATCTAATGAACTAGAAAAAGTTGAATCTATATTGGAATTATATAAACAGCAAATTCGTCAATTACTAATCGAACAAAAACAGCAAGCAAATGATTTTTTCTTAGGAAAAAGTAAGGCTTCACAACAGCTTAAGACTTGGGCAGAAAAAATTGCAAATGTTGATACAACAGTTCTATTAACTGGAGAAACAGGGGTAGGAAAAACAGCCTTTGCCTATCATATCCATCAATTAAGTATTCGTAGCGATAAACCATTTATTCATCTAGACTGTAGTGCAATCCCTGATTCTTTGATTGAATCTGAATTATTTGGTTATAAAAAGGGAGCTTTTACAGGGGCAAGTACGAAAGGGAAACTAGGATTAATTGCTGCCGCTGATCAAGGGACATTGTTTTTAGACGAAATCGGAGATATGCCTTTTCACTTACAATCGAAACTACTACAATTTTTACAAAACAAGACCTATCGAATGATAGGTGATAATAAAGTTCAACAAGCAGATGTGCGAATCATAGCTGCTACTAATGCCAATTTAAAGGAACGTGTAAAAGAAGGAACCTTTCGTAAAGATTTATTTTACCGTTTAAATGTTCTTTCGATCGAGATTCCGCCACTACGTGAAAGAAAGGAAGATATTCTTCCTTTAATCAATTTTTATTTAAATAAATTTAATAAAAAATATAGTCGCGAGCAGAAATTATCGAAACAAGTAATAGACATTTTGTATAAATATCAATGGGAAGGAAATATCCGTGAACTTGAAAACTTAATCGAACGATTGGTCATCACTACAGATGGAACAACTATAACTATAGATGATTTACCAAATGATTTTCCCATTGAATATTCTCAACCTATATTTTCAAATAAAATTGAAAGTCAAAGTTTACCTGCCTATTTAAATGAAGTAGAAAAGAGTATTATTATAGAAACATATAATGAAACAAAAAGCACTTGGAAAACAGCTGAAAAGCTTGGGGTATCTCAATCTTATATTGTACGTCGGTTTAAAAAATATCATTTGAGAATAAGTGATAAAAAAATAATTGAAGATTAATGGAGCAAAAATGTGTAGGATTATATAAATCCCCCTCCATATCATAAGGGGGATTTTAGATCGGAGTATCGTACATAAACGAATTTCCTTTTTTTGTATTAATTGACAATTTTTTTATTCGATATTGCAAGCTTTGCCTGCTCAAACCTAACGTAGCAGCAGTTTTTGTAATATTATAGTCATTGTCTTGCAACACTTGTTCAATGTATGCTTTTTCAAAAACGTCTAATTGTTCCTTTAATGTTTTATTATAATGAATTGGTTTTTTGATGGCGGTCATTTTTGTATCTATTAAATCTTTTTCTTTTTTAATAAACATTCTGCTACGATATTGAAATGGTAAATGTTCATATCTAATCAATTTTTCTTCATCCATCATAAGATTCATTGATGCTTCAATAATATGTTCAAGCTCTCGGACGTTGCCATACCAATCGTATTCTTGAAAGGTTTGCATAACTTCCTCCGCTAAACCTTTTACTTTCATTTGGAAGCAGTCATTAAACTTTTCTATGAATCTTTGAACAAGTAGAGGAATATCCTCTTTTCTCTCTCTTAAAGGAGGGAGAAAAAGTGTGACTACGCCGAGACGATAATATAAATCTTCTCTTAGACGGTTGTTTTTAATTGCTTCAACAGGATTTTCATTCATATTGGCTATAATACGCACGTCGATCGGTATATCTTTCGTATCACCTAAACGTCTAATCGTCCTTTCTTGAATGGCACGAAGTAATTTGGCTTGGAGATTTAAATTTAATGAATTAATTTCATCAAGAAGGAGTGTACCTCCATTGGCTTGTTCAAATAAACCTGGTTGATCAATGGATCCTGTAAAAGCTCCTTTTTTTGTGCCGAATAGTAGACTTTCAATTAAGTTCTCGGGTAAAGCAGCACAGTTTTGTGAAATAAATGGTCCAGAAAAGCGATCACTTGCATGATGTATACTTTGTGCAAACAATTCCTTACCAGTTCCAGTCTCACCAATTATAAGAATATTAGAAGATGTTCGAGAAGCCCGTTTTGCATTTTCAATGACTTGTTTAATCGTTTCACTTTTCCCTATGATTTTATCAAACGTATATCTTAAGCTTCCGTTTATTTTTCTATTTTCCTTCATTAAACGTTCTAGTTTTGTCACATCTTGTGCAATTTCTATGGCACCTTGGACTTCTCCATCTATAATAATAGGAAACGTATTGTTAATTGTCGTAATTTCCCGCCCTCTATTATTATAGTAAGTTTGTTTTACATTTCTTGTTTCTTTTCCTTCCTTTAGGGCTTTTACGAGAGTACTATCTTGTCCTTCTTTAAACATAAACACATCTTGTAAGTGTTTATGCATCACATCTTCTTCATCCATTGCCTCTAATTCCATCATTTTTTTATTGTAAATTACAGTCTTACCAGTTCTATCAATTGCATGAACACCAACATCAATTTTATCGACGATCGCTTTATAAATCGTATTTACATAATTCAAGTATTCCTTCCTTTGATCCATTCTCTTCATATTGTGTCCATCCTTTACAACTTGCTCTCTATCTAATTTAAACAAATAGATTTATGAAATGCAAAAATTCTTTGCACTAGGTGCAAAAACATTAGGCAGTAGTGCCAAAAATTTTGGCATTTTACTATATAAACTTACGATGGGGATGAAGTTTTGTTTTTGGCACGCATCTTGCATCTATAAATATTGATTGAAAAAAAAGGAGGAAAACGAAATGAAACCATACGCACAAGAACCATTGACAGACTTTTCCCTAGAAAAAAATAAGATAGCATTTCAAGATGCTTTAAAAAAGGTAGAAAACGAATGTGGTAAAGATTATCCGATTGTCATCGGAGGAGAGAAGATTTTTACGGAAGAAAAAATTTTAAGCATAAATCCAGCAAACAAAAATGAAGTCATTGGACGAGTATCAAAAGCAGATAAAAAATTGGCTGAAGAGGCAATGCAGGCAGCATTACATACTTTTGAGACTTGGAAAAATTGGGAACCTCAACACCGAGCAAATATTTTGTTTAAAGCAAGTGCAATTTTAAGACGTCGTAAACATGAGTTTTCGGCATGGATGGTAAAAGAAGCTGGGAAACCATGGCACGAAGCTGATGTAGATACGGCAGAAGCAATTGACTTTCTAGAATACTATGGTCGTGAAATGATCCGGCTAAAAGAAGGTGTCCCAGTTATAAGCCGTCCAGGTGAAATCAATCAATATACTTATATCCCACTTGGTGTAGGCGTAATTATTTCACCCTTTAATTTTCCGTTAGCGATTATGGCGGGAACTGCAGTGGCTGCAATTGTTACGGGAAATACCATTCTATTAAAACCAGCCAATTCTACGCCAATTGTCGCTGCTAAATTTGTAGAGTTAATGGAGGAAGCAGGGCTTCCAAAAGGTGTTTTAAACTTTGTACCAGGAAGTGGTGCGGAAATCGGTGATTATCTTGTTGATCATCCTAAAACTCGTTTTATTTCCTTTACAGGTTCTCGAGAGGTCGGATGCCGAATTTATGAACGTGCAGCCAAGGTGAATCCCGGACAAAAATGGTTGAAACGTGTTATTGCCGAAATGGGAGGAAAAGATACGGTCGTTGTTGATCGAGATGCAGATATTGATTTAGCAGTAGAAAGCATTGTATATTCTGCGTTCGGATTTTCTGGTCAGAAATGTTCTGCAGGCTCTCGTGCCGTTGTTCATCAAGATATTTATCATGAAGTTCTTGAAAAAGCCATTGCTTTTACAAAAACTTTAACTGTTGGAAATCCAGCAGAAGGTCATTTTATGGGACCGGTAATTGATGAACATGCATTCAAGAAAATTACAAATTATATTGAGATTGGGAAACTAGAGGGCAAATTAATGCTCGGTGGAGAAGCCGATGATTCTGTAGGTTACTTTATTCAACCAACCATTTTTGCTGATCTTGATGAAAATGCACGAATGATGCAGGAGGAGATTTTTGGCCCGGTACTTGCTTTCTGTAAGGCCCGGGATTTTGACCATATGATGGAAATTGCAAATAATACGGATTACGGTTTAACAGGAGCATTGATTTCCAATAACCGTGAGCATATTGAACGTGCACGCAAGGAGTTCCATGTTGGCAACCTATATTTTAATAGAAATTGTACAGGTGCTGTTGTTGGGCATCAACCTTTTGGTGGCTTTAATATGTCGGGTACAGATTCAAAAGCTGGTGGACCTGATTATTTGATTCTTCATATGCAAGCAAAATCAATATCTGAAAAACTATAAAAATATAAATCTGTAATGACAACAAAAGTGATCAATTCATATGTGAGGAGGATATGGATGGATACTACAGTATGGAAATCAAAGGAATTAATTGAGAAAACAGAAAAATATGGTGCGAAAAATTATTATCCATTACCAATCGTGATTTCAAAGGCAGAAGGCGTTTGGGTAGAAAATCCGGAAGGTACACGTTATATGGATATGCTTAGTTCTTATTCGGCTTTAAACCAAGGACATCGTCATCCAAAAATTATTCAAGCTTTAAAGCATCAAGCAGATAAAGTTACATTGACATCCCGCGCATTTCATAATGATAAATTAGGGCTTTGGTATGAAAGGATTTGCCAAATAACCAATAAAAATATGGTTTTACCTATGAATACCGGTGCTGAAGCAGTTGAAACGGCTTTGAAAGCAGCGCGACGCTGGGGCTATGAAGTAAAAGGGATTCCGGATAATCAGGCAGAAATTATTGCATGTGTCGGAAACTTCCATGGTCGAACAATGGGGGCTGTTTCTTTATCCTCGGAAGATGAGTATAAACGTGGATTTGGTCCATTATTACCAGGCATTAAATTAGTTCCATATGGCGATATAACAGCATTAAAAGCTGCGATTACTCCAAATACGGCAGCATTTATCGTTGAACCGATACAAGGGGAAGCAGGGATCATTATCCCGCCAAACGGCTATTTAAAGAAAGCTTCAGAATTATGTAAAGAAGAAAACGTTCTATTTATAGCCGATGAGATTCAAACAGGTTTAGCTCGGACTGGAAAAATGTTTGCTGTAGAATGGGAAGATGTCAACCCCGATATGTATATTCTAGGTAAAGCGCTCGGTGGCGGTGTTTTTCCTATATCATGTGTTGCAGCGAATGCTGATATTCTGGGTGTTTTTAATCCAGGTTCCCATGGATCTACATTCGGAGGAAATCCACTAGCATGTGCTGTTTCACTTGCAGCCATAGAAGTAATTCAAGAGGAAAAGTTAGCAAAACGGTCATTGGAATTAGGGAATTACTTTTTAGAGCAATTAAAAACAATCCGTCATCCTAAAATTAAAGAGGTACGAGGTAGAGGACTATTTATCGGGATTGAATTGACCGAAGAAGCGAGACCATATTGTGAGCGACTAAAAGAAGAAGGTCTTCTATGTAAAGAAACACATGAGTTTGTGATTCGTTTTGCGCCACCGTTAATCATTACAAAGGAAGAAATTGACTGGGCTCTTGAACGGATTCGCAAAGTTTTACAGTAATATGAACTACTGGGACTGTCCAAAAGGTACAAAATAGTCGATTTTGCAGCATATATGGCGGCGACGTATCTTTCACAATTTTCCTGCGTATGCAAAAACAATGAAGCAATTCAGGGTCTAGTGGGGACGGTAAAAGGCTATAGATCTGATACAAACCTGTGTCCGCGTTATAGAGGTTGAGGCCATGCCACTGGGTCGCGTCTGCCAATGAAACGAAATCTTCTAAGTGCTTCCATTCAGGACAGTCCTCTTTTTTTGCAATGTTAATGCAAGCTATTTTTTTAACTAACAAACAGAGGTTTGAAAAATAAAGGAGGTGATGTTATAATGAAATGTGTAACCGGTTTCACATTGTATAAAAGGGGATAGTTTCATGTCGATAAGGGATGTGGCGAAAGAGGCTGGAGTTTCTCCAGCAACGGTTTCGCGAGTATTAAATAATAGTGGATATGTGCATGAAGATACACGAAAAGCAGTATTGCAAGCAGTAAAAAAATTGAACTATAAACCGAATGAAGTTGCTCGCTCCCTTTATAAAGGCAAATCGAAACTCATTGGTCTCGTACTGCCCGATATTACGAATCCGTTTTTTCCTGAATTGGCTCGCGGCGTAGAGGATTATCTTCAAAAGAAAGGATATCGTCTATTACTCGGAAATGGGGACGGAAAGCAACAAAAAGAAATCGATTACTTAGATACGTTTGTTCAACATAATGTGGTAGGAATTATTGCCTCCGTTGATAATGTAGATTATGATTTCCTTTCTAATATGAATATTCCAATTGTCATGTTAGATCGAATTGTTAAAGATTTACCAGCTGTTTATTCGGATCAATTTCAAGGTGGAAGTTTAGCAGCCGAAAAGCTGTTGGAACGAGGATGTAAGGAAATCACCTTAGTTCGAGGGCCGATGAACATACATCCTGTTTATGAGCGTTTTCAGGCTTCACTGGCTGTACTTCAAGAGGCTAATGTGAAAGTGAATAAGATTGATTCGAATTTATCCTTTAATGGTGCGAAATCCCGTGCCAAAGAGTTATTCGAAAAGTATCCGGATTCAGATGGTATTATCGCTTGTAACGACATTGTGGCTGTTGCTATTTTACATGAGGCGTTGCGAAGAGGGCGGAAAGTGCCGGAAGATGTTCAAATCATTGGTTTTGACGATATATCCATCAGTGAGCTTGTTTATCCAAGTTTGTCGACGATTCATCAACCGATTTATCAAATGGGATCAAAAGCAGCGGAACTTTTACTGAAAGAAATTCATAATGAAAAGCTGGATAGTAAACGCTATAAATTTTCTTGTTCATTTGTCGAAAGAGAAACAACAAAAAAGGTAGGCGATTAAATTGGTAAAGATTGCAGTTGTAGGAAGTATAAATATGGACTTAGTTGTCACTGCGGAACGAAGACCGAATGCAGGGGAAACCTTGTTTGGAAAAGACTTTCAAACGGTACCTGGTGGAAAGGGGGCTAATCAGGCCGTTGCTGCTGCAAGACTTGGTGCTGAAGTTGCGATGATTGGCTGTGTTGGTCAAGATGTGTTTGGAAAGGAAATGATCGATAACTTAAAACAAAATGGTGTTTCTATCGATCATGTGGAACCGGTTCCACATGAATCATCAGGAACGGCTCATATTACGATTGCGGAAGGAGACAACAGTATCATTTGTGTGGAAGGAGCAAACGGCAAGCTAACTCCTTCGTATGTAGAGAAAGCTGCTTCCACATTAAAAGCGGCAGATATGATTTTAATTCAGCAAGAAATACCAGAGGAAACAGTTGAATATGTGGCCATTTTTTGCAAGGAGTATGATAAGAAGCTCATTTTAAATCCTGCTCCAGCGCGTAAGGTTAGTGATGAAGTGATTGCGCATGCGACCTACATTACACCGAATGAACATGAGTTTGCAATCTTGTTTGGAGAAGAGAATCGCTCCAAGATGCTTGCCAAGTATCCAAATAAATTAATTATAACAGAGGGAAAAAATGGCGTTCGATATCATAATGGGGAAACTGAAGTAGTTGTTCCATCATACAAAGTTGATGAACCAGTAGATACAACAGGTGCCGGTGATACATTTAATGGTGCTTTTGCAGTCGCGATTGCAGAAGGAAAAGGGATTGAAGAAGCTTTACAATTTGCTAACCGGGCTGCATCTCTATCGGTTATGAAGCCAGGCGCACAAGGTGGTATGCCGACAAGGAAAGAAGTTGAGGAGATGTTGAAACAATGAAAAAGTCAGGAGTATTAAATAGCCATATATCGAAAGTGTTAGCCGACTTAGGACATACGGATACGATCGTCATTGCGGATGCCGGTTTGCCGGTACCAAATCATGTGGCAAAAATTGATCTCGCCTTGAAACCAGGAACCCCTTCTTTTCAGGAAGTGGTGCGTGTTGTTTCAGAAGATATGGTGGTGGAAAAGATCATCCTTGCATCAGAAATCAAAAAAGCTAATTCAAGTCAGAACGAATTTTTAACTCGTCATTTTCATCAAGAAATCGAATACGTCGAACATGAAGAGTTTAAAAAGATGACGGAAAAAGCCAAAGTAATTATACGAACTGGGGAAATAACCCCTTATTCGAATTGTATTTTACAAGCAGGTGTCATTTTTTAATTCTATATAAAGGGGTGATTGTGATGCGAATTGTCATGAACGATATTCATAAGGCATTTGGTGCCAATAAAGTATTACAGGGTGTTAACTTTACATTGGAGCCGGGTGAAGTCCATGCATTGATGGGAGAAAACGGCGCCGGGAAGTCGACATTAATGAATATTTTAACTGGCTTGCACAAGCGAGATCAGGGATCAATTACGATCGATGGCAAAGAAGTGCATTTTAAAGATTCGAAGGAAGCGGAAGCCGCTGGTATTGCCTTTATTCGTCAAGAATTAAATATTTGGCCGGAAATGACCGTCCTAGAAAATTTATTTATTGGAAAAGAATTAAGAAATTCCTTTGGTGTATTAAAAGAAAGGAAAATGAAAACGTTAGCAAAGCAGGTGTTTAACCGATTAGATATATCAATCCCATTAGACAAAAAAGCAGGGGAATGTTCGGTTGGGGAACAACAAATGATCGAGATTTCCAAGGCACTGATGCTGGATGCAGAAGTCATTATTATGGACGAGCCAACCTCAGCTTTGGCTGATAAAGAAATTGAAAAATTGTTTACGGTGATGAAGGAGCTAACGGCTTCCGGTGTTTCCCTTGTTTATATCTCTCATAGAATGGAGGAGATCTTTGAGATATGTGACCGAATTACCGTGATGCGTGATGGAGTCTCTGTTGCTACTTCGTATATTAAGGATACTTCCTTTGAAGAAATCGTAAAACAAATGGTTGGCCGTGAATTAGAAGATCGGTATCCTGCACGTGTTCCGAAGTATGGAAAGACCGTTTTTGAAGTGAAAGGTTTAAGTCGAAAAGGTGTTTTTGAGGATATTAGTTTTTCGGTAAAAGAAGGTGAAATCTTAGGTATCTCAGGGTTAATGGGGGCTGGACGTACAGAAATCATGCGGGCGATATTTGGTCTTGATCCGTATGATAGTGGCAATATTGTAATGAATGGTGAAAGCGTGACCATTAAAAGCCCTGCTGATGCAGCAGATAAAAGAATCGCCTTTGTTACCGAGGACCGGAAAGATGAAGGACTGATACTCGATTACTCCATCCGCGATAACATCATGCTTCCAAATTTAAAAAGCTTTTCCTCATATGGTGTGATCCAGACAAAAGATGAAAAAAGCTTTGTCCAAACAATGGTAAAACGTTTAAAAGTAAAAACAGAATCAGAGGAAAAAAGCGTTGGAGATTTATCCGGGGGAAATCAGCAGAAGGTTGTTCTAGCTAAATGGATTGGTAAACAACCTAAAGTTTTAATTATGGATGAACCAACAAGAGGAATTGATGTTGGTGCTAAACGGGAGATTTATCAATTAATGAACGAATTGACCGACCGCGGGATGGCAATTATTATGATTTCGTCCGATTTGCCTGAAATATTAGGGATGAGTGATCGCATTCTAGTGATACATGAAGGTAAAATTTCTGGTGAACTAATGCGGGATGAAGCAACGCAAGAAAAAATTATGACATTTGCGACGGGGGGAAATGAAAAGTGAAAACAAATACGTTGACAACGATATGGAGTAAATTTGCGTCCCTGCTGGCACTTATTTTATTAGTAGGAGTTGTTACTGTTCTTAATCCAGCTTTTTTAGAGCCGGCCAACTTAATGAATCTATTACGACAAATTTCGATTAATGGATTAATCGCCTTTGGTATGACTTTTGTTATACTAACGGGAGGAATTGATTTATCCGTTGGTTCGACCTTAGCTCTAACGAGTGCACTTGCTGCGGGGATGATGGTAGCTGGTGTAGATCCTATTCTAACAATCTTTATCGCTGTACTCATTGGGGCAATATTAGGGGCTGTTAATGGACTATTTATAGCGAAAGGAAAAATGGCTCCTTTTATCGTCACACTTGCTACAATGACAATTTATCGTGGGCTGACCCTTTTATATACAGAAGGAAAGCCGATAACTGGTTTTGGTGATTCCTATGCATTTCAATTATTTGGAAAAGGGTATTTTCTAGGAATTCCAGTTCCGGCAGTAACAATGATTATTGTGTTTGTCGTTCTTTGGTTCATGCTTCACAAAATGTCGTTTGGTCGTAAAACATATGCTATAGGTGGAAATGAAAAAGCGGCACTCATCTCAGGAATACGTGTTGACCGTGTTAAAGTCATGATTTACTCCATTAGTGGGATGATGGCAGCATTAGCGGGGATGATTTTAACATCACGTCTTGGTTCAGCACAACCAACGGCAGGACAAACTTATGAAATGGATGCTATTGCCGCTGTTGTTATTGGAGGTACAAGCCTTGCAGGTGGTAAAGGACGGATTGCTGGAACATTTATCGGGGTTCTCATTATTGGTATTTTAAATAATGGAATGAACTTATTAGGAATTTCTGCCTTTTATCAACAAGTTGTAAAAGGTGTTGTGATTTTAATTGCAGTATTACTAGATAGAAAGAGATCATAAAAGAGGTGAAGAAAATGAAAAGGATTTCAACTATTATTCTTGTCTTGTTTATGATATTTTTAACTGCTTGCTCCATGGAAAGTCCATTCGTGACAGAGAAATCGGAGAATGGGAAGATAAAAGTTGGACTAAGTGTTTCCACATTGAGTAATCCATTTTTTGTCTCCCTTCGTGATGTTATTGTGGAAGAAGCAGAAGCAAAAGGAATGGAAATCATTGTCGTCAACTCACAAGATGATCCGGCAACCGAGATTAGTAATATTGAAGATTTAATCCAACAAGGTGTTGATGTGTTAATTATTAATCCAACGGATTCATCTGCAGTTTCTTCTGCTGTGCAGTCGGCTAATTCAGCCAATATTCCAGTGATCACCATTGACCGTTCAGCTGAACAAGGTGAGGTGGAAACTTTAATTACGTCTGATAATGTAGCTGGTGGAGAAATGGCCGCTGAATTTATTTATGATCAACTTGGAGAAGGTGCTAAAGTTGCTGAATTGGAAGGGGTTTCAGGGGCTTCCGCAACACGTGAACGAGGTGAAGGTTTCCATCGGATTGCAGATGAAAAACTAGATGTGGTAGCCAGTCAACCCGCTGATTTCGATCGAATTAAAGGTCTTACGGTAATGGAAAATACGTTACAGGGGCATAGTGATATAGAAGCTGTCTTTGCTCATAATGATGAAATGGCACTAGGTGCAGTTGAAGCTATCCAAGCGGCTGGAAAAGACATTATTGTAGTCGGTTTTGATGGTATTGAAGATGCTATAGATGCTGTCGAAGCAGGCGATCTCACCGCAACCATTGCTCAGCGACCTGATTTAATGGGGAAAGAAGCAATCAAAGCAGCTGAAAAGATCCTGAACGGTGAGGAACTCGAAGATATAATTAAAGTACCATTGGACTTAGTAACGAAAAAATAGGGCAAAATCTTTTGGAAAGACAAACGCATGAGTCCATCTAGGAATTTATTAATCCTTACGTAAATAGTAAGATCAATTCTAGTTTTCTTTCTTAATCATCGGATGATCAACCTTTCAGGTGAACTCGGTTTTCAACCGATCCCTGAAAGGTTTTTTGTATAAAAGGTTTTCTGGGAAAAACAATGCTTGAGGTTTGTAAAACAAATTTGATGTAGTAACAAATTTGAGATTTCAAAAAGCAATAAAAATGAAGAAGTGTATGTGATGCACAATCCATTTAGCTTAAATTAGCCCGTAATCTGTCTTTAAATTTACGGAATAATCAATTTCTTATTTTTTAAGATTTTACGTACACACTCAATTTCGATGGCTTATCACTTACCGATATTGATTTTCATACCAATTATACTAATATTTTCTTTGAACTAAAAAGTTGGTGGAAGATGCCCGAAACATATCTGTTCACCTTGAATCATATAAATAGTCCACCCAAATAGATGGGGGAGAATACATTATTATACAAAGTATGGAAAATAGAAAAACCCCAGAAAGGTTGATAAATCAACATTTCTAGGGTTTTTTAATTGCTCTTTAGAAGCAATGCTATTAACGTGAGTAGTACTCAACGATTAGAGATTCGTTAATTTCAGCTGGAAGTTCAGAACGTTCTGGGTAACGAGTATAAGTACCTTCTAATTTTTCAGCGTCGAAAGTTAAGAAATCTGGAACGAAGTTATTAACTTCAATTGCTTCTTTAATGATTGCAAGGTTTTTAGATTTTTCACGAACACTGATAACTTGACCAGGTTTTACTGAGTAAGATGGGATATCAACACGACGTCCATCAACTAAAATATGCCCATGGTTTACTAATTGACGTGCTTGACGACGAGTACGTGCTAAACCTAAACGGTAAACAAGGTTGTCAAGGCGAGATTCAAGTAGAATCATGAAGTTTTCACCGTGAACACCTTTCATTTTACCAGCTTTCACGAACGTATTGTGGAATTGACGTTCGTTTAAACCGTACATGAAACGAAGTTTTTGTTTTTCTTGTAATTGTAAACCATATTCCGTTAATTTTTTACGTTGGTTTGGACCATGTTGACCTGGTGCATAAGGACGTTTTTCTAATTCTTTACCAGTACCGCTTAGTGAAATACCAAGACGACGAGAAACTTTCCAGCTTGGACCTGTATAACGAGCCATTTATTAATTCTCTCCTTTAAATTGTTTTTATTTGGTAAAATAAAAACAGTTGTCTACATCATTTACCGCCATTTTGTTCTCGTGTACCATCGCCCCAGCAGCAGAGGGTTACGCGATACAGCTCATTTATAAATTGAGATGCAAAAGTTTGCATCCAGCCGCTCTAAATTTATAAATGACCAACAAAATGAACGAATAAACATGTAAACATAGGCTGCAATATTTTACACAAAGAATATTATATGAAATTGTTTAAACGAAGTCAAGGGGATCTTCTTGAATAAGAAAGGGAAGTGACTTCGATTCAAACTGTAAACATCAAGTCAGATAAGCTAATTAATTATGGTATAATAATTATAAAATAAGAAGCTTTGAGTGATTAATTTGAAGGAATCAGCAAAAGATAAACTTATACGTATTTGTATTATTATTGGATGTGTAAGTATTGTCTCCGTATCTTTTTTATTTCAAGATAAAAAACTGGACAATAAAAATTTCCCGTTGTTAGCAACTGTCATCCATTTATCCAATCATGTTAATGACCCACCAATCTTAGCTGTATACCGCTATCATAATCCTAAACATTATTTGATCCTATATAAAATTAATAGAAAAAACAATCATCGTTTTGAAGCAATAAAAACTATCGAATTGGATGGAAAACCAAAACAATTACAAAGTGATAAAACATCAAACGGAGTGTGGTTATTATTTGTAGATGGATGGACGTATTATAATGAAAACTTACAAGAAGAAGAACGAGAAAATAGTTTAAGAGTGGATGATATTACTTCCATTCCATTTAAATATGATCCAAATAAGAAGAAAGTACAACTTGAATCTAATGAACAAGTGATCGAATGTTCCGCTTTGGAAAGTGATATGCTCGTTGATGTTTACTCCTTGTCAAAAGACAAAAAACTGTTGCTAGCACTCTTTGAACGTGATATAAAGATAATAGTTATTAAATAGGTCAAAAGTACGCCTTTTGAATGAGTCGTACTTCTACATTAAATAGGTGATGCCTAAATGAATAACCTTGAAGAAGAAAAGCTAATGCAACTGAAGGGTGAAATATTTGAAAATTTACAAATTAACCAAGAAAATTATTCAGATAATGGATATGTCCAAACTTTAGTAGATGTTATACGCAAAGTACTCGAAATCGAACATATTCATTTTCTTATATCGAAAGAACTTTATAAAGATATTCAATACATAGTAAAAGTTAAACATCGTTACATATCTATTATCGATCCATATAATCCAATGGATCAACAATACTGTGAATCCCTTATCCAATCGAATGAATATAATAAAAAAATTATTTTAAACACAGCAAAAGAAGAATTGATAGGTTACATCTTCCTTAAAATTGAAATAGATTCCTTTTCCAGTCAATTTTGGGACGATTTTACGCATATCATTCATCATTATTTTAAACAAGTATTTCAAATATTAGTTATCAATAATGAAAAACGACGATATCGTTTGCTTCAAAGCGTTACAAATCAATTACATTCTTCGATCGATATCGATGCTGTTTTACGAAAAGTTCTTGAATCTTTAAAAGAAATTTATCCGAATTTCTATTTTACATTACAGTTATCAACTGACGATTTTAAAAAAAGTGATTTATCAATTGAAACGCTCGATTATACAATGGAAAATTCGCCAGCAATGGAATGTTTCTTAACTGGAAATTACCGGATTGAAGATGATATAAACCGAAAAGAAAGTTTTATGTATTTTCCTTTAAAAGGAAAACAAGGAATTTACGGTGTTCTCCATATTCATGCCAATCAGTCCATTATCATTTCTGAGCAAGATATCGAGTTTATACACATTTTGGCACAAACAGCAGGAAATGCAATGGAGAACGCCCGTCTTTATCAACACTCTAAACAACTTATTAAAGATCTAAAATTAATTACAAATGTCTCGAAAAAATTAAATTCAATTTTAAAGTTAACGGACCTTGTAAAATATATTGTTGCAGAATTAAAGAATTCATTTAATGCTCATGAAGCTGGAATTGTGATGTTTAAAGAAGAATATTGTGAAGTACTGAGTGGGAGTACCCCATATTTTTATAATGAAGATTGTAAAAGTTTATTACATGAGGTTAAGCAAGTTTTATTGACGAAAAAAGAAGGACTATTTTTAGGTGATGTCAACCAATCCCAATATCGTTTTACAAGCATTCCATATGCATCTATAATGGTTGAATCTATTGAACAGGATGACAATATTATCGGGTCCATCATCGTTTTACATCAACAACCCTATTATTTTTCCTTTGAAACGTTTAAATTGTTCCGTTCCTTGACACAACATTCATCTCTTGCTTTTTCAAATGCAATTTTACGAGAAGAACTAGAACAATTAGTGATAACGGATTATTTAACAAAGTTATATACGAGAAATTACCTAGATGATGAAATGAAGCAATCAATGGAAAGAGATACACAAGGGGTTTTCTTGTTAATCGATATTGACAATTTTAAAAAGGTGAATGATACTTACGGCCATCAAAATGGCGATAAAGTTCTTGTACAAATAGCCGATATTATAAAAGAAAAGTTGATTACGGGTGGAATAGCTGCTCGATGGGGTGGCGAAGAAATTGCGGTCTATTTACCAAATTATACATTTGAAGAAGGAATGCATCTGGCTCATGAATTCGTTCAATTGATTCCTAAGAAAAGTAAACCTAGTGTCACGATTTCATGTGGTGTGTCGTATTGGAGTATCCATCAGCCTGAGTCACCATTAACGTTATTTAAAAAAGCGGATGAAGCGTTATATGAGGCAAAAAACACGGGGAAAAACCGTATGATTGCCAATATTTGAAGTAGGAGGCTACCGTAAAAGAAAGTGTGCGATTCAAACATGAATTCGTTCATTTTCTTCTTTTTATGGCAGCCTCTTTGAATGTTTCTATATATATTGTATAAGCACACTGACAAATTCTTCTAATTTTTCTTTGTCGGTATCATCAAAGCGGTTTTTTTCCGGACTATCAATGTCAAGGACACCTAGCACTTCGCCATTTTTGATTAATGGCACAACGATTTCTGATTGGCTTGCTGGATCACAAGCGATATGTCCTGGAAATTGATGAACATCTGGGACAACGAGAGTTCTTTTCTCTTTTGCGGCTGTTCCGCATACACCTTTGCCAAATTCAATTCTTACACAGGCAGGTAAACCTTGGAAAGGTCCTAATACAAGTGTATTATCTCGATTTAAGTAAAAACCTACCCAATTAATCCGATCTAAAAATTGATTTAAAAGGGCTGATGCATTACTTAAGTTTGCAATTTGATCATTTTCATCTTCAATTAGTGCTTTCAATTGTTTAATTACTAAATTATAACCATCTTCTTTAGAACCAGTATATTTCTCTGCGACAAACATGGTATTCCCTCCAATTTATGAATAGTTGTCATTCGAAACAGTTTGACAATAATATATGCTATTTTATCAACCTGTTATTTAGTTGTCGAATAATTTATTTTGAGATGATCTAAGTAAATGCTTCAATGTTATAGAGCAGGATTTGCTACGTTTAATGAAGAATATGTTATACAATATGAACCTTTACGTTTTCAAGATTGAATATAATCCGGGAGGGAATCGCTTTGGTCAATCAATCGGCGACAAAGGAGAAAATCTTTCAAGCAGCTTTATCTCTATTTAATTCAAAAGGTTATTCCGGTACTTCAATGAGAGAAATTGCAAAAGCAGCTGGAGTGAATGTTTCCACTATCTTTTATTATTATAGTGATAAAGGCGGACTGCTTGAGTATTGTTTTGTGACGTATTTCGAAGAATATATTAATATTTTAGAAAAAGGGATGAAACAACTTGAAAGTGCCGATCCTTCCACAATTTTAAAAAAGATTATTCATCATTTGTTAGACTACCAATATCAAAATTATCAATTGTCACGTTTCGTATGTCGTGAAGTTTCAATTGATTCGCAAATTGTCAGAGAAACCATGACCACTTATTTCCGGAAAGAAAGGTACTTATTACAGACGATCATTGAAAAAGGAATAGAGGCAGGGGTTTTTCGGAAGCTTTCTGCAGGTATTGTAGTTATTCAATTAAAAGGGATGCTAAACCAACCTTTTTTAAACTCTATATATACCTCGGAAGTTTGGAACATATATTTTCAAGATCGTTACTATATTGATCAATATAAGAAACAACTTGAATATTGGGTGGATGTTTTTTTGAGTAAGAAAACAAGTCCTGTGGAAAAAGCAATTGGCTAAATTTTATAATGACTGTTAAGTTTATGTGAATCAAATTTTGTAGATATAAAAGGTTTTTTGTCGAAAACGTAGTATATTTATATAAAATTGAAGAAAAAATGAAGATTTTCATCAAAAAATGTCATTCTCGTGGTATCATATAAGCATTAATAAGATTTTACAATATTATTTTATATAGATTGTTTTTGTTTGACAGGGGGCATAACATGATTTTCATAATTGGACTCATTTTACTTCTTATAACGTTATATATTATCGGTTTTTTTACGAAAAAGAAATATTATTCATATATTGATAAATTAGAGGCATGGAAAATTGAAACGATGAACCGTCCAGTCATGGATGAAGTAGGAAAAATTAAACAATTACATATGGAAGGTGAAGCAGAAGAATATTTCGAAAAGTGGCGAAGTACTTGGGATACGGTTGTAACCGTAGAACTACCAAACACAGAAGAATTACTATATGAAGCGGAAGAATTTGTAGATAAATATCGTTTTAAAAGAGCAAAGTTAACGTTTGAACAAATTGAATCAATGTTAGAAGAAGCAAATCAAAAAGTTGATAAAATGCTCGAAGAATTGAAAAAAATTATAGAAAGTGAAGAAAAGAATAGGGAAGAAATTTCTGAAATAAAAGAACAGCATAAAAATCTTAAAAAAGAAATCCTTGCCCGCCGTCATGCATTTGGAAATGCTAGTCAACTGTTGGAAGAGTCCATTGACAAGCTGAGAGTGGATATTGAACAATTTGAAACGGAAACAAAGGGTGGAAATTATTTAACGGCAAGGGAAATTGTAATCAAAGTAGAAGAAGAACTGAACACCCTTAAAGAAAAAATGGAAAACATACCAATTTTATTAAATGAATGTTTACATGTTATTCCAGCTCAATGTAAAGAGTTAAAAAATGGCGTTCAAGATATGAAAAGTGAAGGATATCATCTTGATCACTTGAAAATTGAAGAGGGTGTTGAAAGCCTTGAAGAACAGATCAAAGAGTATGTTGAACTTCTTGAAAAAACAGAAATCAACAATGTTAGTGAAGGCATTGAAGAAATTAAATTACAATTAGACACCTATTATGATTTATTAGAAAACGAAGTATCAGCAAAACATTTTGTGCTAGGCAAACGTAATCAAGTAAAAGTGTCTTTAGATAAGGTAGAAACTGTCAATGCAGAATTAGTAAATGAAGTGGAAGAAGTAAAATTAAGTTATCAGTTAAACAATGAAGATGAAGAAATGATCTATCAAATGACGGAAAAAATTGAACTGATGAAAAAGGCTGCTGTTTTCTTAATAGAAGAAGAAAAGATAAATGAGTCCGCTTATTCTATTGTAAAAGAGAAAATGGAAACAATTTTACAAGATATAGCTGAGGTCGAAAAAAATCAAAAAGAAATGAAGGAAAAGTTGGAAACACTTCGAAAAGATGAATACGAAGCGAGAGAAAAAATCGCGCAATTAAAACGAAAAATTAATGACACATCCAATCTTGTGAAAAGAAGTAATGTTCCTGGAATACCAGAAGATATTGAGACTTATTTTCAAGATGCGCATTCAGCTATTCAAGATTGTTTTACATATTTGAATGAAACACCATTAAGAATGGAAATGGTACAAGATTCCTTGAGCACTGCAGAAGAAAAAGTGCTTACCCTATATAATCAAGTTGTTGAAATGGTTGAAAATGTGTATTTTATTGAAAAGATTATCCAATATGGGAACCGCTATAGAAGTGGTAACGCGAATATACAGTTACGATTAACCATTGCAGAAGATGCTTTCCGAAATTACGATTATCATAAAGCTTTAGAGGAAGCAGCAGCAGCTGTAGAAGAAGCAGAGCCAGGCGCCATTAAACGAATTGAGGAATTGCTTAATGAAGAATTGAAAGAAAAAGAACAAAAGGATTTTGAATAATTCTGAACCATATGTTGTTGGTCATCCATATAAGTTTTGGGTGACCTTTTTATATGAAAAATTTAGATGCGGTTCTAGGGCGGTAAATTGATGATCTTCATTTGCTTAGAATTTTTATATTTTGTATAATATTTTTTTGAAATATTCATTGATATTGTATTAAATATAAACCTATTTGCAAAAGCTATCATTCACATGGATTATCCATTTCAATCATATTTTTGCGTTTAAAGGGAGTCAGATGGAAAATGATTTATTTTGATAATAGTGCGACAACAAAGCCATATCCAGCGGTTTTAGATACATTTGTTAAGGTGGCAGGTCAATTTTTCGGAAATCCATCTTCTGTTCACCACCTTGGTTTACAATCGGAAAAGCTGCTTAGTCAAGCCCGCGAACAAATTGCATCCCTTTTAAGAGTTGACCCTGAAGAAGTGATTTTTACATCAGGTGGAACTGAAGGAAATAACTTTGTTTTAAAAGGGGTCGCACATTTATATAAAAATAGAGGAAACCATATTATTACCACAAGTATTGAACATCCTTCGGTACAAAATGTATGTAAGCAATTAGAAGCGGAAGGCTTTCATATTACGTATTTACCAGTGGATGAAAATGGGCAAATTCGTCTATCCGAGTTAAAACGTGCATTAACGGATGAAACCATCCTAGTATCGATCATGCATGTCAATAACGAAGTAGGGGCTATTCAACCTATAAAAGAAATTGGACAACTTCTTTCGACATATCCGAAGGTATTCTTTCATGTTGATCATGTTCAAGGGGTAGGAAAAGTTCCACTCGATTTCCATGAAAGTAATGTGGATTTTGCCACCATTTCTAGTCATAAATTTCATGGTTTAAAGGGAACGGGTGCCATTTATAAACGTAAAGGTATTAAATTAAAACCACTATTAGCAGGTGGTGGCCAAGAAAAAGACTTTCGCTCTGGTACAGAAAATGTGGCAGGGATCGTTGCGATGGCAAAAGCACTACGTTTAACAATGTCGGATTTTGAACGGAAACAAAATACATTATTCGAAATTCGTGATTATTTAATGAACGAACTTTCGAAAATAAACGGGGTTTTAATAAACACCCCTAACATTGCGGCACCGCATATCGTTAATTTTTCTGTTGAAGGATATAAAGCAGAGGTCCTTGTTCATGAAATAGAAAAAGAGCAACTTTATGTTTCAACTACCAGTGCTTGCTCGTCTAAAACCGATGAACCAAGTCAAACCATTTTGGCGATGGGGTTAGGTGAAAGTCGTGCTTCATCATCCATTCGGTTAAGTTTATCCTATGCAAATACAATGGATGAGGCAAAAGAAGCCGTTCAGATTATTAAACAAGCAATTGAAAATTTAAAACCGGTAATGAGGAGATAGTCATGATTTATGATGAAATATTAGTTCGTTATGGTGAAATTTCTACAAAAGGAAAAAATCGTAAGCTGTTTATTGATAAATTAAAGTCTAATGTACATTATGTGTTAAAGGATTTTCCAAACGTAAAAATCAGAGCACAACGGGATCGTATGTACATTAAATTGCATGGAGAAGATATGGATGAAATATCGAAACGATTGAAAAAAGTATTTGGTATCCAATCCTTTAGCCCTGTCATGCGTGTAAATAAGGATATCGAAACCATCAAAGAAAAAAGTGCCCAATTAATGAAAAAATTAGACGCATCTGGTAAAACTTTTAAAGTACAAGCAAAAAGAGTCGATAAAGAATATCCATATCGTACGAATGAT
>SMEZ01000028.1_pt1 | contig 71639 bp, 83 predicted proteins | sample 2456351 | NCBI WGS metagenome assembly SMEZ01 (sample SAMN10132605, study PRJNA489261) | soil metagenome | isolation source: day120 antibiotic-loamy sand soil ammended with composted manure from dairy... | place: USA | collected 2015-04-01 | reverse complement strand
CCAAAGGTATTCTATAATCTCGAGAAATTTGATATAATGTCTCCCCCGCCTTCACGATGTGAATCAAATCGATCCCTCCTAAAAAATTCCTTCGTTATGGATCATATATATCATGAATGCCGTTAATACCATTATAATTAATGAATAAGAATAATATAACTTTTCGTTTTTTAATTTCAAAATATATTTCGTGATTTTCATTAAAAATACGATTAAGTAGTTTAATAATACAGAAAAAAGGGCTATATGATAATGCCCAAAAATAGGATTTCACTCCAAATTTTGGGATGTAGTATATTTGATCAGCCCTTTTTAATATTTATACTATAAAATTTTCATTGTCTTTTTTTCTTCTCCTTCATACCAATCGAATTCAATTTCAAACGAGTGTTTATCTCCTTTCACTTCATATTCAAATTCTACTTTTATATCATCCGTCGGACTAATGACAATTTCTTCATTTCCTTGCATAAATACGAATTTCTGTTCTTCCCTTAATTTTTTTGCTATTGTTTCAAGGGTCGTTGCAAGTTGTTGGAGATTTTGGTTTTCTTTATGTTTTAACAAAACTTGTGTTCTAGGTTGATTTTGTTGTTCCATAAACATCCTCCCTATCAATCATTAATCAAAATATATTCCTAAAAGTATAATCAACAAAATAGTACTTATTCGACATTTTACAATAGCTCTTAATTCTATTTAAAAAATTGGACTTGAACGGTTAGAGTTGAAAAGGTTAAAGAAATCCCTTCTTTTTCATTTTCTGATAAACGGAGTTTAAACACAAAAAAGTCTGAGCTTACTAAAAACAAACGCTTATGTTAGTTCATTTATTTTTAGTGTAACCCAGACTAACAATTTTTATATGGCATATTTTTCCTTAAACATGATAAAGATAAATACACTCCTTGTAATTGATTTTACTCATGTATTTGATACAAGTTCTCATCCTTAGATTTATCATATTGGTTTTGTTGAAAACTCAAAATAAAAAAATAACGAAGCCTTCTCCCATTTACCCTGTGAATTTAACGGTTATCCACTTTTTCAGGATATAAATCGTGATTCATCATACGGAAATTCGCCATTTCTTCATATTTTGTTCCTGGTTTTCCATAATTACAATACGGGTCAATGGAAATTCCACCACGAGGTGTAAATTTCCCCCAAACTTCAATATAACGAGGTTCTAACAATTTAATTAAATCATTCATGATAATATTGACACAATCTTCATGAAAGTCTCCGTGGTTACGAAAACTAAATAAATATAGTTTCAAAGATTTACTTTCTACTAATTTTTTATCTGGAATATAAGAAATATAAATTGTTGCAAAGTCTGGTTGATTCGTTATTGGACAAAGACTAGTAAATTCAGGACAATTAAACTTCACAAAATAATCACGATTGGAATGTTTATTTTCAACCGCTTCTAAAAGTTCAGGTGCATATTCGTATACATATTTTGTGCCCTGATTCCCTAGTAAAGATACTTCTTGTTTTTCTCTTCCCATAAAAAAATCCTCCTTTGATTGTGCAGGAGGAGGTTCACATAACGAAGTTAACTTCGGATACAAATAAAAAGCCCTGTCCTATGGACAAGGTTATAATATGTATGATCCATAGTTTTTTATAGAGGGTTTCGCTATGAACCTCTCCCGCATTATACGGGTATTTTATTTTACAATATTTTATCATATATGTTAACCATTCGCATGTCAAGGTTGAGAACCATTAGTTGTTATTTGAATTTTCTACTGAAATTTGCCACTTCACTCCGAATTTATCTGTAACTTGACCATATGCTTCACTCCAATCCGTTGATTGCAATGGCATAATAGCCTCTCCGTCTGCTTGCAGGCGTTCATATATTTTTTCTGCTTTTGCCTTATCATCTAGGACAATTGCAATCGTTAAATTTGAGCCCACTTCAAACGGTTCTCCCGGGGAGTTATCAGATATCATTAACTCGGAATTTTCAATGCGTAATTGTGCATGCAACACAAGATCTTTCATCTCTTCTGGTACTTTAAAATCAGGGCTATCTGGAAGATCTCCATAAGTTTGAAAATTCGATAGCTCCGCTCCTAGCGCCTCTTGATAAAATTTAACTGCTTCTTTGCCGTTTCCATTTGTAATGATATATGGTATTAAGCTAAGTGTCACATAATCACCCCATTGGATTTAATTTAACAATTAAAAGCTTATCCCTTTTTCTTTTTTTTCATACAAGACAGATAAATAAACACTATTATCTTTTTCATATGGTGATCTTTGCAAATATACAAGTTTTTTCATTTCCACAAGATGACTTCTTCAACTAAGAAATTTTTCAATATTATATACAATATTGTCATCTAACATGTTTTTGATTTAAATAGATTAATCAAATGGATACAATTCTCTCTTCGTCTATGTCAGGGGAGATTAAATATTTATTACGGACTTGATTTATGGACAGTTCTTTGACAAGGAACAAACTATTTTATAACCTACGATCCTTTTAAAGACATTTATCTAAAAAGTTTTGATCAAACATTTTTTGTTTTTGTTCCTTGATGAAAAACCATCTTCCATTCACCGTCAAATTGCTTCCAGATGGAACTTCGTAAAGAATATTCGTTTGTAATCTCGTTAAAGATTTGATAAGTTGCTAATACAACCTCGTCTGATAATCGGTGTATTTCAAATTCACTCATTTTCATCTTAACAATGCCAATTCCGTCTTCTGGTATTTCTTCTTCCTTAAACAAAACTCTACCTGAACTGCCAAATTCAAAAAAATTATCAGCAAGTATTTTTTTTAATTCCGTTCGTGACGTTCGAATTTCTGGACTTAATAAATTCTCTTCTAATTGTCTAATATGTTCTTTTAATTTTATTTCACTCCCCATATTGATATCTCCTCTCAATATTGATTAGATTCATGTGGGTAAATTGCTTATAATAAGCCTATCTACTATTTTAACAGTGAATAAAAATCACTATTTTTTTGTATTTTCATTATAATCGAAACAAAACAAACGATTCAACAATTTCATTAACTCATTCATCTATACATATATATTTTTTCCGTAGATTTCAAACTTAAGTTAATGAATTCAGATTTATTTCTTGTTTTGTGGATTATGCAAAAACTCATCATTAAATTTTATTAACGAGTTACAACATCATAGTTTTTAATCTTATTATCGTTCATCTTTTATTAACTTATTTTTACATAGTTTGAGTTTCATAAATATTTCAAGATACTGAGCGGCATGTTCTTCCATTTAAAAGATTATATTAATTGTCATTTAAATAATTTTTCATTCATCATATACCGTAAATATCGTAACAAAAACCAATGATTATACACATAAGTAATCGCATATTTTGATCAGTCCCATTGAAGCTTCTTCCTTTATGATTTATAACCAATTTTATATTCTATAAAAATAATTCTAAAGAATACAATCATTTCCAAACCCAATATAATATAATATGTATTATACAAGCTTTAGGAGGATCATAAATTGCGATTAACGACTAAAGAAATTTTTACCATACCTAACTGTTTATCCTATATAAGGATTATTTTACTCCCCATTTTTATTTATATATATTCAACTGCAAATGAAACGTCGGACTATTACTTAGCAGCTGTGATTATTCTATTTTCTGCACTAACAGATTTATTCGACGGTCTCATCGCTCGCAAATTTAATCAAATAACGGAACTTGGTAAAGCCTTAGACCCAATTGCTGATAAATTACAGCAAGCAGCCATTGCAATTTGTCTAATGTTCAAATTTCACTACATGTGGATTATTTTCGCTTTATTTGTTGTAAAGGAGTTATTTATGGGAATCAATGGACTCATTTTACTAAAAAAAGGAAAAAAGCTGGACGGTGCCATGTGGTTCGGCAAAGTCTCAACAGCTGTCTTTTATATGGCAATGTTATCATTGATTGCCTTTCCTAATTTGGATTCTTCTATTGCCAACTTTTTAATGGGAATCACGTTTACTTTTCTAGCTTTATCATTTTTACTATATATTCCTATTTTTATAAAATTGTATAGAGAATAAATCTTAAGTCAATAAAGTAACGGAACAACTGATGAATACGAAGGATTCAAAATGGATAAACAATATACTTACCAAAAGATGCATAGATATGGAGAACAGTATGTCAATGTTAAAAGAAAAAAGCTGAAACAAAAATACTCCTACGAAGATTGAGTCCTAAAAACTTTAAAACGTGCTTGACGAATTAGTCTTCAAGCATCATTTATTTTACAGACATTTTTTGCGATAATGAAAATAATATAATTTTGGAGGGAAGTATAAATGCATACATATATTATTACAGGGGCTTCAAAGGGGATCGGTTTTTCACTGGCAAAGCAATTAATAATTGAAGGAAATGAGCTTATTTGTATTGCGAGAACAACGAACGAAAAATTAACACAACTTGCAAAAGCTAAAAACGTTCCTCTTACATTTATACAATGCGATTTAGCAAACCTCCCTGATGTTGCCAATTTGATGGATAAAATTATAGGTTCAATAAAGAATTCACCTTCGTCTGTTACACTTATCAATAACGCAGGAATAATTGAACCGATTGGTCGGGTTGAAAATAATGGAGCAGAAAAAATAGCAAAAAATATAGCCGTTAATTTAACAGCACCTATGATATTAACATCCGAATTTATCAATACATTTCGAGAAAGTAATATTGACAAAAAAGTAATTAATATTTCTTCAGGAGCAGGTAGAAAACCATATTCTGGATGGAGTAGTTATTGCAGTAGTAAAGCCGGACTAGACCATTTTACCAGAGTTATAGATGTTGAACAACGCGACAAACCTTATGGGGTAAAAGCCATCTCGCTTGCACCAGGAATTATTGATACCGATATGCAGACAAAAATTCGTCAATCAGATAAAAGTGATTTTGAACGTGTTGAAACTTTTATTCAATATAAAGAAAAGGGTGAGTTAAGTTCACCTGATCAAACTGCTGCCAAGATTATCGAGATTATGAAGCGAACAGATTTCCGATTACTTGATCCTATACTTGATCTTCGTAACTTTTAAGAGTGTAAAAAAATTCATTAATAAAAGGTCTCTTTACTAAGTTTAAGAGACCTTTTCGATATCCCATGATTATTTATCAAGTAACTTTAAAAACTCACGCATAAACACAGGTAAATCTGGCCAAGCATGCGCAGAAACTAAATTTCCATCAACATGGTAAGTTGTGTCGCTTACATATGTACCACCAGCAAGCTCGACCCCAGGTTTACATGCCGTATATGCAGTCAACGTTCTTCCGTTAATAACTTCAGGGATAGCCTCAAATATTTGTGAAGCATGACATATCGCACCAATCGGCTTATTTTCTGCAAAGAAATGCTTCACAATGGATTGCACTTTTTCATCTAGACGTAGATATTCAGGAGCTCGACCTCCTGGAATTAGCAATGCATCAAATTCTGCAGGCTTAATATCGCTAATCAGTGCATTTGGTTCAATGAAGTAAGCTTGTTTCTCTTCATATGTATCCCAACCAGTAAAGTCATGAACTACTGTTTGTAATTTTTCCTTTTTAGGTGCAGCAATCGTTACATCATAACCTTCCTCAACTAGCCGATAATAAGGATAATAAATTTCTAAAGCCTCAACTGCATCTCCAGCAAGAATTAAAACTTTACTCAATTTTTAAATCCCCCCTTATTTATGATGACTAAGTTTAGTATATTCTTAATTTTACAAAAACACAACAAACAAACATTGTCATTGTACAAAATATTTATTAATGTTATAGACAGAACGATAGAAAAGTGGTGATAAAAATGAAAGACATTTTTCAAAAAGCTTTACAATCAATTGGAGACGATTCCACACTTTTAAATGTGAAACCTGTTTCTGGTGGTGATATCAATGAGGCCTACTTACTGCGGACAGAAAAACAACAATACTTTATGAAATTTAGAAAAAATGCTCCTAAACACTTTTTTAAATTAGAAAAAATAGGATTAGAATCAATTAAAAATACAAATACAATTGCCGTTCCAACTGTTTTTAAACGGGAAGAAAATGATCATTTCGGATACCTATTAATGGAATGGATTGAAGGAGATCGTACCGATAAAACGGGTGAATTATTAGGAAGAAATTTAGCCTTGATGCATCAATGTACAGGCCCTGGTTTTGGTTACTCAAAAGATACATATATCGGCAATCTGTTACAACCGAATGATTTTTATAATAATTGGATTGATTATTATCGCGAGTGTCGACTTGTACCACAAATTCAACGTGCATACAAAAACAATTATCTTTCACTTCAAATACGAAAGAAATGTGAACGATTACTTGAACGGCTTGAGGAGTGGATACCACCAAAAAGTAAGGCATCCCTATTACACGGAGATTTATGGGGAGGAAATTGGCTGACAGGTAAAAACGGGATTCCATACTTAATTGATCCTTCAATTCTTTACGGTGATCATGAATTTGAAATTGCGTTTACAGAACTTTTCGGAGGCTTTCCTACAGAATTTTATAAAGCCTACAACGAAGTCATGCCACTTTCACTAGAATATGGCGAACGAAAACTACTCTATCAACTATACTATCTATTTGTTCATTTAAATTTATTTGGTACAACTTATTTAGAATCCGTTACAAGAATTGTACATAAATATATATAAAATAAGCCTGATGCATGAGTACAGCACCCCAAAAGTTATAGTAAAAAACTTAACTTTTGGGGTTCACATCAAAGACCTAGGCTTTTTTATTTGAATTAACGAACAGTTTTAAGTGCACGGCTCCAGTTAATTAGTTGATCCAACATACCGTTTATGTTTTCATCATGATAAGCAGCTGGTTTGAATTCGCTCATATTTTCGAAATCAGCCATTAAAGAGAAAGTAACTGCTGTACGCACTGTTGCTACTTGCAGTTCTGCTAAAATTAACCGTAATTGTTCATGAGCACGTGTTCCACCTAAAGAACCGTATCCTACGAATCCAGCAGCTTTATTATTCACTTCTGCATTTAAATAGTCAATTGCATTTTTAAGAGCAGCACCTGGTGCATGATTGTATTCAGGAGTAACGAATACAAAACCATCGAATGAAGCCATTTTTTCAGACCAAGCTTTTGCAGCAGCTTGTTGTGTTTCAGTTGTTTTTGCATCATATAAAAATGCTAAATCGTAGTCCGCAATATCAACTAATTCATAAGTAACACCCTCATCGTTACGGGCGAGAGCTTTTTCATATACGTATTTTGCAACTTGTTCAGCGTTACGGCCATTGCGGTTACTTCCAATTACGAATGCTATTTTAATATTTTCTTTTGTCATTGTAATATCCTCCCTTTGTTCTTTACCAAATAAATTACTGAAAAAACCCATGATGCAGTACTCCTTAAATTGTTTTGTTTGATTTCAAATATCGCTAATTAATAATATTTGAAATCAACATTCTCTATATTAACATATTAAATTGGTTTGTCAAGTAATTCATTATGAATATTTGGTTGAAAATTTCCATGATTATAATAAGTGATGACGACTAGCATTCTTAATCAATTTTCGCTACAATAAAACTTATGAAACGTAGAATGGAAAGAGGGTTATTTATGAATAAGCAATCCATTTATGGATTAACAATAGAGGCATTGGCCGATTGGATGGTTGAACATGGTCAGAAACAATATCGAGCACAACAAGTATGGGATTGGTTATATAAAAAGCGGATAACAAGCTTTCAAGAGATGAAGAATGTAAACAAAGAAACCATTCAACTTTTAGAAGAGAATTTTGAAATTAGCACATTAAATGTTCAAGTTAAACAAGAGTCTAAAGATGGTACAGTGAAATTCTTACTTCAACTAAAGGATGGAAATATAATTGAAACGGTACTAATGAGACAACATTATGGTTTGTCTGTTTGTGTAACAACTCAAGTTGGTTGCAATATTGGTTGTTCTTTTTGTGCCAGTGGTATTCTACGGAAAAACCGTGATTTGCAAGCAGGAGAAATAGTTGAACAAATTATGCAAGTACAACGTCATCTTGATGGCCTTGGAAAGGGAGAACGAGTGAGCCATGTCGTTGTAATGGGAATTGGCGAACCGCTTGATAACTTTGATAATTTGACAACATTCTTAAGAATCATTAATCATCCAAAAGCTTTTGCGATCGGTGCGAGACACATTACCGTTTCTACAAGTGGTATCGTACCAAAAATATATAAGTTTGCTGATTTAGATCTTCGTGTTAATTTAGCTGTTTCCTTACATGCACCAAATAATGAATTACGTTCACAAATTATGAAAATCAACCGAGCATTTCCAATTGAAAAGTTATTTGAAGCAATTAAATATTACTTATCGAAAAAGAATCGTCGTATAACATTTGAATATATTTTATTAGATGATGTTAACGATCATGTTGAGGAAGCAGAACAATTGGCTGCTCTATTAAAAGATATTAGTAAGCTATCCTACGTTAACTTAATTCCATATAATCCAGTTAGTGAACATATCCAATATCGACGGAGTAAAAAGGAAAATATTTTAAAATTCTATGATACATTGAAGAAAAACGGTATTAATTGTGTCATTCGTCAAGAGCTAGGAACGGATATTGATGCAGCATGTGGACAATTACGTAGCAAACATTTGAAGAAAGCAAATTAGTTGAGTTCACTTATTTTTAATTAAAAAGGCTAGATCATGGTTACAAGATCTAGCCTTTTTTATTTCCTAATTTCAAAAAAATCAACTCTTCAATTTGACTTTTCAATTGTAATTGTTTTCGTGGATATAATTTCAAACGTTTTACATTTGTACGCCCGATATGAGTACGAATCTCTTCATTATCTTCTATTATTTTACGAAAATCTTCTACTTCATAGATCTCTTTAAACCAAGGAAAATCTAATAATAATACAATATTTTCGTTAATTTCTTTTTCAGTAGGCTCTTTCACCGGTCTCAATAAATTTATTAGAAAATCAGTTAATGACGGAATGATAAAACACCCCCAAAACTATCTATTTTTAGTTCTGTGCTTGCTATTAGTGCAGGTGCTATTTTCAATATAATTACCTTTATAAAAATATATAATTGGTATTAAGGATAACTAATATACTTCCTATAAAAATGATAAGAAGAAGGCTAATTAATATCATTTTTTCAAATATGGTTATTTGGTTTTTATTGTTCATAAATAATCGATTATATGTTAAGGTAAGCATGATTAAATTGATAATTAAGCAGACACTAGTTGTCTAAGTTTGATTGTTGTAGATAGCTACAACGTCAGAAATAATGAATGAAATTATTATTGCTATTAAATAATAATAATAATAATAAAAGGCATCTAATAGTCTTTTCATAAAAAGATTAATCATCCTTAAATTATATCTTTTAATCTTGGAGATGTAAAAATATATGTCTAATATTCTTTAAATTATGATACTAAAAAAATCAGAATTTTCTAAATATTTTATAGAAAAATTAATATACTTCGCAATAAAAAGGATAAACATGAAATTGGCATGCATCTCCTTAAATAAATAGAAACACTTCTCTTTTATTCTAATGAAAGGGGGGATTTTTTAATTCAGTTAGCACATTCATAAACCGAGAATAATACATTACTAACTGTAACTTTAAAATGGTTTCTTTTCTTGGTCTTAAAAAGGGAACGATAAATTCCTTTTGGACAGTAGCTGGCTTATTTGACAAAACAATAATCCGATCGGACAAGTATAACGCTTCATCAATATTATGGGTGATAAAAAGAATGGTTCGTTTATACTCTTGCCAAATTGAAAGCAGCCATTTTTGCATTTCGAAACGCGTAAACTCATCTAGGGCTGAGAAAGGCTCGTCCAGACAAATGAGGGATTGCGGACTAAGTAAACTTCGAATAAAGGATACCCTTTGCTTCATCCCACCTGATAATTCGTAAGGGAAATGTTTTTCATAACCTTTAAGTCCTGCTTTTTCAAGCATTTCATAGGCTTTTTTATGATCGTGTTTCCTAGCGATCTCTTGTCCAAGTAATACATTGTCCAAAATATTTCTCCAAGGCATTAAAGCTGGTGTTTGTGGCATATAACTGATAAAACCACGCTTACCTGTAATTTCTTTTCCATCAAATTGAATGGATCCCTTATCAGGTAACAAAATACCACCGATTAAGTTAAACAGTGTGCTTTTTCCACTACCTGATGGTCCTAAAATGGAAATAAATTCACCTTCTTTAACTGTAAAGGTAACATCATAGAGGATTTTTTGGTTACCAAAGGATTTGGTTATATGATTTAGTACTAATTTACTCACGGTTATTTTCCTCCCTTGGCCGCCAACGAATCATCCATTTTTCAAACATCATTATAGCTCCTAACAATAGCAAGCTAATTAGAATGATAAAAATGATGGCGACAAATACGCGATCTGTACGGAAAGACGATTGGGATAATTGCATATAAACTCCAATTCCCTTACTAGCTCCTAACCATTCAGATATAACAGCTCCCATGACACTATACGTCGCAGATATTTTGATTCCAGAAAATAATGATGGTAGAGCATTCGGCCACTCTAGTTTCCAAAAAATTTGCTTTTTCGTTGCTCCAGCCATTTTCATATAATTCATAATATCACGATCAATTTGCTTGAAACCATCTAATAAGGCTATTGTAATCGGGAAAAAACAAACTAAGATAATGACAATGATTTTCGGAAGCATACCAAATCCAAACCATATTACCAGTAATGGAGCAAGTACTATAATTGGAATATTTTGTGAAATAATAAGAAGTGGATAAAAAGCTTCTCTTAAAAATGGAACAATATGCAAAATGGTACCTGTAACAATACCGATGGCACAACCGAGCAAAAGACCAATAATACATAATTGGATCGTTGGCCAAAGATGTTCTAAATACACGTCTGTTCCATGTACAAGTTCAATAAATATGTGTGATGGTGATGGAAGTAGCCATTGTTCAATATTAAAGATCTTAACAAAAAACTCCCAAATGATGAATAAAAGAAGGAGAACCGAAGTTGGTCTCCATCCTTTGATTATTAGTGTTTTCATTATCTGTACTTTTCAGTCAATTGGTCCATTGACGCCCCTTCTTCTGGATTAAAATACACTTTAATTTGTGAAATGATACTTGGTGCACCAAGTTCAACCATCCGCTCATTCATTTTTTCAACAATAGCAAGTAGTTCATGTAAATCGCCTTCCATTGTCGTCTCCAACGGATTTACTTGATATTTAACACCAGAGTTTATTATTACGGAAATTGCCTCGTCAATATATGGAATAGGGTCTCCCCCATTTTTCGTACGTGGTATGATTTGAATACTAACTAACGCATTAGCCATTCTGTTCACTCCTATTCAGGTAAAAATTCATTCGTAAATGCTTTTTCTGCCTCTAATTCTTTTTCCATTAAACCATTTTCAAACATCCAATCAGCATAATTTTTCCAAACCTCTAACTTTTGTTCACCCCAACGTGGAGCATCATCTTGATACTTTGCTGATAGCCATTCTTGGCTTTTTCGTACTAATTCTGCGTCTAATTCCGGAACTGCATCAATTAAAAGGTTAGCTGCTTCTTCTGGATTTTTAATGGCAAATTCATATCCTTTGGCTACTGCGGAGTTTCTCGCTATAATCTGCTAACCATACCATATTGATCGGAATTTCTCTCATCTCCGCTTCTATACCAGTCCAACCATAATAAATCCAAAAGAAATCGATATTTTGTTGGAGCGCTGTAAAAAAATCTGTATTTCCGACATTGAGAATTTCTACTTTATCAATACTTGCTTTTTCTTGTTTCATTAATGACTCAATAACGGCTGCTTCTATTGGTGAGCCCCAACCACCATAAGTTTTTCCTTCAAAATCTTTTGGAGATGTAATATTTTGTTCTTTTAACGACGCAAATCCAGATGTATTATGTTGGATTATAGCTGCAATTGAAACTAATGGGATATCTTGAGTTCTAGCAAGGGTAACTCCTTCTTGGTAACTGATACCAAAATCGGCTTGAGCTGAAGCAACTAAATTTTCTGCCGTTGCTTCTCCAGGCATAATAATTTCAACATCAAGTCCCTCTTCTTCAAAAAAACCTTTATCCTGTGCGACATACAAACCAGTATGATTCGTATTTGGTGTCCAGTCTAACACGAGTTTGACTTTTTCTAACCCCTCATTTGATTCATTGTTATTTGGTGATCCCTCTTGTTCATTATTGCCACAACCAGCAAGTAAACCAAGACAGATCAACAATGAAAAAATTTTCTTCATTTGATTTCCCTCTCTTTTTTCTTGATTATTTTTAAGTTTTGCATAAAATACCATAACTAAACTAAGTTTGAGAGAAACCAATTAAAACGTTTGAGATACTGGTTAACGATGGCCAAAAGTATATAAGGAAAGAAGAAATTACCTTATGAATGAAAAAAACCTAGGAACAACCTAGGGCTTACACATAGCATATGTAAATTTATTTACATAAGTATGTTCCCTACGCTGGTATTAGCCAGATCAGGTTCAAGGGTCTACATCTAACGGATATATGCACTTATTGTAAGAACTGTATCAATAAATTTGATTATGTATACTTGTCGATAAAATTGGGTTAGGATTATTTGTTCAAGGTATCCAACAAATTATCTTTTAGAGGGATATCTAAGATCGTGTTCATCTTCACCTAGTGTCGAGTTCGAAGACATTTCCATCGCTTTCCCTCGTCTTATTGTCATAATATCTCGAATACAATTCAACAATTTTGAATTGTTGCCTCATTCCTTACTTAGCTCATTTAACAAATCATCGATCTAAGCATAAAGTTTATATTTATATTTTTGTTAATGATTTTATTCATAATGAAAAGATATCCTCTAATCTATCTCCCTTCAATTATTTTAGTCATGCTCGACTGGAATTTACTTTTTTATCGCTTTAATTACAATGGTTTCAATAAACCTCCATGGAATTAAAGCTTTCCCTAATGTAACAAATCGAGTTATTCCACCGATCGGATAGCGCAATTTAGGACGTTTTGAATGAACAATTTTTAAAATAAGTTGAACGACTTGAATCGGATCTTGTGCATTTATTGCTGATTGTTCAGCCTGTTCTAGTAATTTCTTTTGAAATAAGGAACGGTCATCTTTTTTAGTAATTCGACTCAAGCCTTTCTTCCATATATTTGTTTGATAAGATGCAGGCTCAACGATTGTAACCCAAATGTTCTCATCTAACAGTTCCAGTCGTAAACTTTCACTCCAGCCTTCGAGGGCAAATTTTGATGATGTATACGGAGAAAGACCAGGAAAGCCGAACAAACCACTAACACTGCTAATATTAATTATCTTTCCCCCACCATTATTTTGTATCAAAGGAAGAAAGGTGCGTGTTACACGAATATGTCCAAAAACATTCGTCTGAAACTGTTCAATCCACATATCATCCGTTACTTCTTCAAAAAATCCCCCTTGGGCATAACCTGCATTGTTTATTAAAAGATCAATCTTATTGAATTTATATCTCACTTGTTCATATGCTTTTTCCACTTCATTCGATTTTGTAATATCCATCTGAACACATTCGATTTGATTTTCAACTTTTGCTTCTTTTGCTTTGTTTAGCAAATCATTTCGATTTTTTAAATCCCGCATTGTAGCAAATACAAAGTAACCTGCTTTTGCTAATTCAATCGATGTTAATAAACCAAACCCACTATTCGTTCCGGTAATAACTGCAATTTTCAATGTTACCTCTCCCTACCAATTTCCATTACACTCTTAATCTTATCAGGAATCATAACCGATTCTAACTTAAAATCAACGGGTTCAAAACTAGAATCAATACATTCTCTCCAATATTTCAAATGGATTTGATCCACCCAATGCTCTGATTCTTCTACATTTTGTCCTCCTTCGCCTTGAACAGAAAACCAATATAAATATTCTTCATCTCTTCCTTTTTCTCGAAAAATAGCTTCTACAAACATCTTCTCATCTTCTAATGTAAGGAGCACCTTTTCCATATGATCGTTCAAGAATTTCATCCATTCGTCAACTCGATGACTTTTCCCCTGTTTCACTCGAAATTTTGTTAGTTCAACTTGCAACTCTGTTCCCCCTTTATAATATTTGTCTTTAATTCAATATTTGAACCTCACTATTGCATCTAGTCCACAAAAATTAATGTATAGTTTATCAATTTCGCATATTTTAGATAAAAAATCAGCAGAACTCCATTTAAGACAATGTAAAGCCCTGCTGTTCTTCAAAAGAAGCATGATTAAATATTTTTAAAGAATAAGCGTAAAACGTCCGCTCCTCCGATAAATGTACCTAAAGAGCTACCGAGATTTGATAATACTATAATTAACAATATCCTTGTTACTTTATTTTGCCAAAATCCCTTAACAGAGGTGATATCGTTTGATAACGTTTCAAAGTCTTTAACATTTGGTTTTCTCACTATTGCTTGCACAAAACCTGCAAAGAAACCTGCTGCAAGTAACGGATTTAAAGCGGTGATTGGTGCAGCTACAAATGCGGTAAGGATGGCTAAAGGATGAGCTAAAGCGATCGTAGCTCCGAGAGCCGCTAATGAACCATGCCACAAAATCCAACTCCACGTCTGTTGCAAACCTGCATCTGGATTCATAAAAAACGTATAGGCAATGATCGCAACAATGAACAGAGGAATTGACCAACCAATGATTTTCGGCCATTTTGATTTAGGTGGAACTTTTGTTAATTCATTTAAATTTTGGCGTTTATGAATTTCTTTCGTTATTCCAGGAACATGGGCTGCTCCAAGTACAGCAACAATTTTCTTTCCGGGTGCCCGTCGAATTTTTTCCGCTAAATATTGATCCCTTTCATCAATTAAAGGTTGTTTTAATTCCGGAAAATGTTCTGTAAATTCATTTAATACCGAAGAAATCGTATCCTTCGATTTCATTTGTTCTAACTCTTCCTCAGTAATGGTTTCCTTACTAAAAATACTGTAGATGATCTCACTAAGTAGCGTCATTTTTCCTTTAAAACCAATATTCGCCCAAACTCTAGCAAAGGTGGTTTGGATATTGCGATCCGCAAGAACTAGTTTTGCATCGATGTCCTTTGCAGACTCGATTGCTTGAATCATTTCTTGACCGGGTTTAATTCCAAATTGGTCAGCCATCCGTTTCTGAAATGAAGAAAGGGCCAAGTTGATTAACATTAATGTTGTCTTTTTTTCTTTAATTATTTTAAAAATGTCCATATCTTGCCATTTTTGTCCTTCAGTAATCGATTCATAACGTCCTTGATCCAACTCTATGCAAACTGAATCAGGTTGTTCTGTTTCAATTACTTCTTTTACTAACTCAGCACTATTTTTCGAAACATGGGCAGTACCAATTAATATGTATTCTTTCGTTCCAATTTGGATTCGTGTAATATTTTCTTCGTTCATTATTACCCATCCTTTTAACATACTAAGCAATAGAAAATCGTTATGTTTTTATAATATCGAAGTTTTCCGGACAAGTGAAATATAATTTGACCATTTTTTTAAAATTATATTTACGAAAATTGTGAATCATCCAACAAAATGGACAATTCTATCTAAAAGACGTTATCATTATTTAAAAATATTATTTCTATCGAGGCGATAGATGATGAAGTATATTCAAATAGGAAGTAAACAGTTTTTCAAGGCAAGTATCGCATTATTTTTTGGTGGTTTCGTAACCTTTTCAATATTATATACGACACAGCCATTATTACCTATTTTTTCTAATGAATTTTCAGTTTCTCCTTCTATTACTAGTTTATCTGTTTCACTATCAACGGGATTTCTTTCCATCATGATGCTTTTTGCTGCTAGTTTATCAGATCGATTTGGTAAAAAACAAATTATGAACATTTCGATGTTCTTTACTTCTGCAATATCGATTATCATTGCCTTTGTACCCAATTTTGAAAGTTTACTCATCTTTCGAGCAATTCTCGGGATAACAGCTGCCGGAATACCTTCCCTTGCAATGGCTTATGTTGCAGAAGAATTTCATCCAAATACAATTGGGACTGCAATGGGAATATACATAAGCGGAACAACGATTGGTGGACTTGCCGGACGAATATCAGCAGGCATTTTAACTGATTTATTTACTTGGCGTATCGCCTTATTCATAATTGGGATGATAGCACTTATTCTGTCCGTTGGTTTTTCACTATTAATGCCAAAGCCGAAACGTGTTGTAAAGACATCAATAAATTTTAAAACCGCTTTTCAAACATATCAAGTGCACCTTTCAAATAAGCCGTTAATGGCTCTCATCATATTAGGCTTTTTATTTATGGGTGGATTTGTTACCTTATTTAATTATATTGGATTTTTATTCGTTTCCCCTCCATATTCATACCGTCAATCCGTTATAGGATTAATATTTCTAGTCTATTTGTTTGGTAGTTTTAGTTCCGTTTATATGGGGAAAAAAGCAAGTATATATGGATATGCAAAGGTCCTTACAGTAAATGTATTGATCACAATGACAGGTGCAATACTCACTCTTTTTTCTTCAATATGGTTGATAATTATCGGGCTTTCCATTTTCACCTTTGGCTTTTTTGCATGCCATTCCGTTACTAGCAGCTGGATAGGTGAATTTTCCAAAGTTTACAAAGCTCAAAGTTCATCATTATATTTGCTGTTTTATTATTTAGGCTCAAGTATTGCCGGTACACTCGGAGGGATTTTATGGAGTAATTTTGGATGGATTGGTGTTACATTATTTGTGCAAGTATTATTTATTATAAGTTTGCCATTTATCCTTTATAGTCAGCGCTCTTTTATGCAAAAAGCTAGAACAAACTCTGGCTTTAAGTCATGATCATCTCTGAAACAGAGATGGTCAATTTTTTATTTGCCCAATCTTCATGAACATCTAATGAATATACTATAATAGTTCATTTGTTTAGGAATTGCCTATTTTCTTCAGGAAGGAGGGGGTACAATGTTTCCTTATCATCGTCCACCAAGAAACCCATTTTTTCCACAACATCAAAAATTTCGCCATCCTTATGCACATCTTTTCTTTGATTATTTTAGAAAAGACGATGGAAAAATTGATTTCGACAAAATCTCTTATTCCCTTCAACAAATCAATAAAATAATGAAGCAAGCTGATCCTTTAGTAAAACAAGTTACTTCCTTTGTGAAGAAAACTAGCAAATTATAAACAGCCCAAATTCAATGGGATTAGGACAAATGACCAAACAAATGAGAAATACCCACATATAATACAACAAATAAACATGGAGGTGTTTATTGATGAGTGACGGACGCGGACATCATGGACCACATGGTGGTTATGGTGCAGGCTTTGCACTAATTGTAGTGCTGTTCATCCTATTAATCATCGTAGGTTCTGCTTATATTTGGTAAACCAACTTTGAAAAACTAATCACGAGGAGGTATTTTTTATGGGATTCTACAAATGCCATGGATATGGCTATGGTTATGGAGGATATGGTTACGGTGGCGGATATGGCGCCGGTAGATGGTTTGCTTTAATTGTCGTATTATTTATCCTTCTTATTATTGTTGGTGCTGCTTGGTTATAATATCGAAAACATGAAAATATGAAAGTTCGAAAAAGGCTGTTTGCGATTGTAAGCAGCCTTTTATTTTGGAAAATATATTTTTCATAGATAAAGGTTTGATATAATACAAGTAAAATTCGTTATGAATATTGCAAGGTACTTTGTTTGTTTTTTCTAAAAATTGATAAAAATAAAACGGAAAGGAGTGACACCAATGAAAAAATTACTAATCACATTAGCCATTCTTATTTTAGTTGCTTATGCAACGAATAATGCGACTAAAAACGATTCATTATTTGATCAAATTAAATCAGGTGTCGTATCTATCGCTAATTTTATTAATATAGATGAATTGCAATACTATATTTCGAATATGATCGAAACAGTGGAAGAAGAAAGCCATTCTTTTTTTAATGGCTCTAAAAATGAAAATGGATCGCCTTTAATCAAACATCCAGAAGAACAAAACTTTTCCATCGCAAATATAGAAATCGGCCACACGAAAAAAGAAGTTGAAGCAAGGTTTGGTAAAGCAGATCGAATCACTTATAATGAGTATCATACATATTGGCATACTTATCATGACAACTATCAAAATTTTTTTATGGTTGCCTATGACAAAAATCATAAAGTAGTTGGTTTATTTACAAATCAAAACTTAATTTCCTCAAATTATGATGTAAAACTTGGTACAAGTAAAAAGCAAGTACAAAAGACTATGGGTAGTTCTTTAGACCGTATTCATAAAGATTTCGTTGTTTATAGATTACCGACTAATAGAGATTATGATATATATGAAAAAGATTCATGCTATATTACCATATTTTATGATAAACACGAGAATAACACGGTAACGGCTATTCAGATTATAGATAAATCGTTAGAAGACAAAAAACAAGATATTTATACGATACCGAGTCAAGAACTGATTGAAGGTTTTGAATTTCAAATGTTTGATTTAACAAATGCAGAACGGGTTAAATATGGACTATCTATTTTAACATGGGATGAACATGTAAGACGTACCGCCCGTGAACATAGTAAAGATATGGCAACAAATAATTATTTTAGTCATACGAATTTAAAAGGAGAATCTCCCTTTGATCGTATGCGAGAAAACGAGATTCATTTTCAACTTGCAGGTGAAAATCTAGCCTATGGGCAATTTAGTAGTATATATGCTCACGAAGGTTTATTAAATTCACTTGGTCATCGTAAAAATATTTTGCAAGAAGACTTTGAGTATTTAGGTGTTGGTGTCGCTTTTAATCAAGAAAATCACCCCTACTTTACGCAAAATTTTTTTGCCAAATAATCAAATGTAAATTGAAAATGAACATATCATTGATCTCGATTGCCATACAAAAAGGGACACCCTACATAGTGGATGCCCCTTAATTTATTTCGTTTTAAATAAAACACCTAGAGTATTTGGTCCGCAATGGCAAGAAATTGTACATGATGCTCGAGTAATAAATACTTCTTCAAAAGGTTGACTCTCTATCACCAATTGTTTTACTTGATTTAATAAGTCTACAGAACAACCGGAATGAGTAATAAAGACCCGATCCGTAATAATATCATCTCGATCCTTCAAACGATCTACAACATATTTTTGAATTGACTTTTCAATTTTGCCACGATATTTTTTTCCAACTTCCATCTTACCATCAATCACTTCAATACATGGTTTAATATTCAATAAACTTGCACCAAAGGCTTGTATTGAAGAGCATCGTCCCCCCATTTTTAAATAATCTAACGTATCAATAACAAAACTTGCATCTATTTTTGGAATCACTCTCTTTAAGTTCTCACAAATTTGCTCGGCATCAAGTCCTTGTGCTGCAAGCTCAGCTGCTTCTATAACTAGATGTCCAGAACCGGTCGATAAATTTTCTGAATTAATCACGTAAACATTTTTAAATTCTTGTGAAGCAATGTACGCATTTTGAAATGAACTGGAAAATTGTTGACCTATATTGATATGAATAATAGCGTCATATTCCTGATATTTTGCAAATAAATCAATGTAATTTTGCACCGATACCGCGGCAGTTTTCGGTAGCTTTCCTGTTCTTTGGGCATATGCATAAATATCATCTGGTTGAATATCAACACTATCCCGATATGTATTTTCATCGATAATGATATAAAGCGGTATTGTATCGATATTATATTTTTGAAGTAATTCATGGGATAAATCAGCAGTACTATCACAAGTTATTTTAACTTTTGACATATGTATCTTCTCCTTAAATCAATCATCAATTAAATCTAATAATATCTTAAATTAACTTTACTAAATTGTCACTTTCATTTTAGTAGCATTTTTAATTGTTTATAAATCGTAACGATTTCACTAATCGGCATTCGGACAAGACCACTTGTCGAAGGTGCTACAAAATCAATTATACCATCTATCACTGATTTGTCTTGCTTTCCCCAATTACAATTTTTTATACCACTATATTGTTGATAAACTCCTTTTCCAACATAACATACAATTTTTGGTTTATAATAGTTGATTTTTTTCTTTAATTTCTTACTTCCATTCAAAAACTCTTCTTTCGTAATATCATTCGCACCTTTTGTCGGGCGATCTACAATATTCGTTAATCCGTAACCTAACTTTAACAATTTCTCATCATCTTCAGGTGTAAATTTTCTAGGTGTCAGTCCGGCTTCAAATAAAACTTTCCAAAAACGATTCGTCGGGTTTGCATAATGATGACCTTTTTCACTTGACATAATACTAGGATTAAATCCAACAAACACAATGTGTAAGTTTTTCTCTAAATATTCCGGGATTTCTTCCATACTCCCAAACCTCCTACCAATAAATTAAATTTAAAAAGGACTGCCAAATGACAGCCCGAAATATTATGGTATTACGTCTTTACCCGAATCTACAATATGAAATAATAAGTGTGCTAAATGATGAACAGGACCATAGCTATCTTCTTCATCATTATCATCTATATATGTCTGACTCATAAATAAAGCAATTAAATCATAAAAATCCTTTAATTCCAATGAATAATAATCACTTGGTTCTTCGCGATCTTCTTCATAGCGTATGATATGGTACGATTCATTTCCCTCTCCATCTTCAGCATCAAGAAAAACAAATAATCCCATATTTGTATCAAGCTCACATAGTTGTCTTACTCCACCTGATGAAAGTGTATCAAAATCTTGTTCACTCAATTTATTAACGGTCATTGGGTCCGCTTGATCATGTTCGTGAAATTGTACAGTAAAAGTTTTCATCTTTGTTCCTCCATATCTTATGTGTTACTGCATACAGCTTGCCCTACTTTGCTAAAAATATAAGTATAACAACTGTTTAACAAAAAATTATTTTATTTCTAAAGTAACTGGACAATGATCACTTCCTAAAATATGATGATGAATATTTGCATCAACCAATCTATCCTTAAATCTTTCGGAAACGATAAAATAATCAATACGCCAACCGATATTACGTTCGCGAACTTTATTCATATAACTCCACCATGTATAACGATCTTTTTCGTTCGGATAAAAATAGCGAAAAGTATCAATAAAACCTGCATTTAACAATTCAGTCATTTTTTCACGTTCTTCATTTGTAAATCCAGAATTTCCTACATTTGTTTTGTAATTTTTTAAATCGATTTCTTGATGGGCCACGTTTAAATCGCCACAATAAATGACCGGTTTTTTGGCATCAAGTTCAAGCATATATTTCCTTATTTTATCTTCCCATTGAAGTCGATAGGATAAACGAGATAAGTCTCGTTTTGCATTCGGTGTATAACAATTAATTAAATAAAAGTCCTCGAATTCTAATGTAATTAGTCTGCCTTCTTTTTCGATTTCCTCTTGTGAAAAACCATATGAAAACGAAAGCGGTGCATTTTTAGTAAATATAGCTGTACCAGAATAACCTTTCCTCTCAGCATAATTCCAATACTGTTTGTAACCTGGTAAGTCTAATTCGATTTGACCCTCTTGAAGTTTTGTTTCTTGTACACAAAATATATCAGCATCAACTTCGTGAAAATAATTGAGAAACCCTTTTCTTACACAAGCACGAAGCCCATTGACATTCCAACTAATTAACTTCATTTTATAATACCCCATTTTTCTTCATAATCTAGTTCATTTTAACATAGAATGGAGTTTCATCGTAAAAAAGTGAACTTTACAGAAAATTTTGGTTTTGTATTCCATTTCATTGATTCTCATGTTAGTCTTGCTCGGAAAACTTAGTTTATGATCTAAGTCAATTCCTTGATTTTTTTCGGACACTTTTGTATTCCTAAATAGTCTTTCCTTTTCCTGTAGAATCGCCATTTTCCTAAAATGCTCTTAATTTTTCTCGAAATCTGTCGATAAAAGGAAAGAGTTACAAAAAAATTATAGTAGTTAGGTGATAGAATTGGATAAAACTTCTGTATTTGGATTAATTATTGGAATTTTCGTTCTTGGTGTTGGAATCGTACTAAAAGGCGTTCCTATCAGTGCACTTGCGAATAGTGCAGCTATACTCATTATTATTTTGGGTACAGCAGCTGCAGTCATTATTGCTTTTCCTAGCTATGAAATTAAAAGAGTGCCAAAATTACTCAAAATTTTATTTACAGAACAAAAGAAGATGAATAAAGTCGAATTAATTAACATGTTTTCTGATTGGGCACAAACTGCAAGGAGAGAGGGAATTCTTGTATTAGAAAAGAAAATTGCAGAATTGGAAGACCCTTTTTTAAAAAATGGCATGTATCTAGCAATTGATGGTAAAACACCAGATTATATACGCGAAGTTTTGTTGGCGGAAATTGAGGCGATGGAAGAACGGCATGAAACTGGTGCTAAAATATTTTCTCAAGCAGGTACTTATGCGCCAACACTTGGTGTTTTGGGAGCCGTTGTCGGACTTATAGCTGCTCTTGGGGAAATGAATGATACAGAAACATTAGGACAAGCAATCAGTGCAGCCTTTATTGCTACACTACTTGGCATTTTTACAGGTTACGTCCTTTGGCATCCTTTCGCGAATAAATTGAGAAGGAAATCAAAACAAGAAATACAACTAAAAATGATGATGATTGAAGGCATTCTTTCTATTATTGAAGGTGAAGCTCCTAAAGAAATTGAACAAAAACTATTATCATTCCTTCCAGTCAAGGAACGACGAGCTTTCATAGAAGAAAGTAGGGATCATAACAATGCGTATACGAAAACGACATGAAGAAAAAGAACAAAAGGATTCTTGGCTTTTACCATATTCTGATTTAATGACATTGTTATTAGCTCTGTTTATTGTACTTTTTGCCAGTAGTTCTGTTGATGCTCAAAAATTTCAAGCGATTTCTAAAGTTTTTGGAGATATTTTTTCAAGTGGAACTCATGTGCTAGAGTACCCTAGTCCGATACCAGAAGCAGAAAATAAAGTGAACTCAAATGAAGATAAAGTGAATGACAAACATTCATTTAGTCATAATGAATATAATCAATTCAAACAGATTAAAGAGCGAATCGACAGTTATATATTCAGTAAAAACTTAGAAGGAAAACTACAAACATCTTTATCAGATGAAGGGTTGCTGTTAACAATTAATGATACGATTCTATTTGATTCTGGAAGTGCTGAAATTCGTGAACATGATAAACAAATTGCAAGAGAAATAAGTCATTTGCTCGTTATCAATCCACCACATAATGTGGTGATAACAGGACATACGGATAATGTGCCCATCCACAACTCGAATTTTGAATCAAACTGGGAACTGAGTGTTACAAGAGCTGTCAATTTCATGGAACTGTTATTGGAAAATGAAAAGTTAGATCCAAGGTGGTTTAGTGCAAAGGGTTTTGGTCCATATCAACCAATTGCATCCAATGAATCCGCATCTGGAAGACAACAAAATCGTCGTGTTGAAGTGTTAATCTTACCGAACAATAAACTCTCACAGCAAGATGAAGAAACGATTGGAAATAAAATAGATAACGAAAAAAGTAATAAACATTGATTGAGGGGCTGTCGAGTTGGACTGCCCCCTGTCGAGTTAACAGCTTATTTACTACCAATCATTCTATTTTCGACCAAAGTCAGCTTTATTTTCCCCCCACCATTCAGTTTCCCATTTCAAAATTTTGTTAGTATAGGTATTCTTTTTCAACCATTGTTCCCCACGTTTAATTAAATCCCATACCTTTTCTGTATCTTTTGTAATAGCAAGAGATGTATTTGCTTTTTTCATTTTTACCCATTTTATAGCCGTTTGCGAATCTGAATAAATCGGGATCGATAAATTACGTTCTTTTAAATAACTGAGACCATGTATGATCGCTAAAAATTCTCCAATATTATTAGTTCCTATAATCGGTCCATAATGAAATGATTTTTGACCGGTTTTTGTATATACTCCTTGATACTCCATTAATCCAGGATTTCCACTACAAGCCGAATTCCACTTTTTGACTGATAAAAGTGTTTCCAACCTAATTGATAAGCCGCTTCTGCTTCTGCCTTTGATAAAAACGCTTTATATTTTGCACCTTTTATACCTTCAGTATTTAATTTGCACTCATTCCAAGAAGTATAGATGCCCTTTTTTCTACCTTCCCATACGACATAATACTTTTGTTTTGCCATAACTCCTCCAAAAATTATTTTTAATCAAGAAATAGAAAATCTTCCTTATATATCCCAAATATGAATTAAGAGAGGTGTAAGACCTCTCTTGTTGTTTCATTAGTGATGATGTGAATGCCCTTTTGATGGGTTTGTAATGACGAATCCTTCTTCTGGCACATAAAAGTATTGAATCCAAACACCGTCTAACCATTCATTGCCGGACTCTAATAGTACATCAATGTCTTTATCTGTTTTTACAATTTCATCTGTCTCTTTTGGTGTATCAAAAGAGATTCCGTAATGGGCATGATTCCCATGTAGATGAGATACATAAACCCGTAGCATTTTCCCTTGATTATTTTCATTTTCAAGTTCTTTTTTAATTACTTTTGCAGCATTTTTATTTATTTTTACTTTCATTTATGAACACTCCTTAATTTTGGAAGAAACATTATCCCTTCCTTATAATGTACATGTGATCATTTAAGCATAATTACTAAAAATATACAACTCAGATCATTCAATTTTTATCAAATACAATCGATAGAAAATGATTTAATATTTTTGCTGTTAATCCCCATATACAATAATTTTCATACATATAGAAATACTCCTTGATTGCTCTTGTTCGAAACGGATAATTTTTACCACCTGGAATAAGATGAAACGGAAATTGTTCATTTTGAGCAATCTGAAACTTTAACGGATAAATTTCTGGTTCCATTTGACGAAAATATTCGAGTGGAACAGTAAAGATTTCCTTTACTTCTGCAGGATTAGGCGATATTTTATCAGTATGAATTAAACCAACAAATGGAAAAATCATTCTTCTTTCCATTGACTGAATCAAATAATCTAATGGATAGACTTGTGTAATATGTTTTTGATTTATTCGAAGCTCCTCCGCTGTTTCCCGTATGGCTGTTTCTTTCACTGTTTGATCATTTTTTTCAAAGCGACCACCAGGAAAACAGATTTCACCAGGTTGACTTCGTAATTCCTCAGATCGTACTTCAAATAATATATGAATTTCATTATTCTTAATAAGGAGTGGAACTAAGATTCCATATGTTTGAAAATGTTCTTTACCCAACACTTTAGCACGGCGGTTTTCCATTTTAGAAAATATATGTGTTAAATCCATTTTTACTTCCTTTCGAAATGTTTTAATATAATCATATCACGAGAATATATTCCATTATGGAAAATATTTCGTTTAAATCTGATATTTTTCTACATAAATACAACTGATTTAATTTTAATGTGAATACGTAATTTTCTTTATTACTAATTTGGCATAGGTACGATTTTTATTCAATAAAATAGCTAAACGATGGCAGTCATGAAATCACAACTCTCCTTCTATCCTCAAAAATGAGACATTTATAATAAAACATTCACTCCGATTATTTAAAGACAAAAAGGCACCATACGTCCCTTAACGGGCATATGATGCCAATTACTGAAAAAGACGTAGAAAATATGTCACTCCCTCGTCTTCACAGCCACACGAACTCACATCTTTATGCATTCTATTTAATTAAAGAAGGCAGGTAATGACCAGATAATTTGAAATTTTAATGCCGGACAACGATTGTTAAGTTATTTATTTTCATAACCTCACTTGATTATTGTTGAAATGTCTTGATACTACTACTTCATTTTAAAATATGTCAATAACGTTTTAAATTTTTCTAATTTTGCTTGTCGAAATCAACAATATATCTACCTTTCAATTCTCCAGCTAATATCTTCTTTAATACACCTGGTATTTGTTCAAATGAAACTTCAGTCGTAATCGTATTCATCAATTGATTTGGCTTCATCTCCTTCGCTAGTCTATTCCATATTTGTGTTCTAATTTCCATTGGACAATATACAGAATCAATCCCCAACAAATTTATACCTCTTAAGATGAATGGAAAAACAGTAGAAGTAAACGTATTACCTGCCGTTAGTCCGCTTACTGCAACTGAACCACCATATTGAATAGATGCCAAAATAACTGATAAATACTCACCAGCCACAGGGTCAACTGCTGCTTGCCATTTTTGTTTTAACAGTGCTTTATGATTAGGATTCATCAGTTCATCCGGTGATATTATCTCGTCTGCACCAATTTGTTTCAAAAATTCATGTTCACTCTGCTTTCTCGAACTTGCCGTAACGGTATATCCAAGTTTCTTCAGCATTGCAACAGCATTCGAACCTACACCCCCTGTGGCTCCAGTGACCAACACAGGACCACTTGCTTTATTTACACCATTTTCTTCTAAACGATGAATAGACAATGCCGCTGTAAATCCTGCGGTACCAATCGCCATTGCTTCTTTTAACGAAAGACCTTGTGGTAGCGGCACGATCCATTCGGCTGGAACACGAGCAACTTCACTATAACCTCCAAAATGGTTGACTCCGATTTCGTAACCTGTAACGAGTACTTCGTCGCCTTCTTTAAAGTTTGGATTTTCTGATTCTATGACTGTGCCTGCAAGATCAATACCAGGAACCATCGGATAATTTCGCACAACGCCACCGTTCGGTATGGTTGCTAAACCATCTTTATAATTAATGCTGGAATAATGAACTTTTATCGTTACATCTCCTTTAGGTAAATCTTCCAGTGTTAATGTTTGAAAGTTTAATTCTGTTCCGGACTCTGTTTTATTAACGAGCAAGGCTTTGAAATGTTCCATATGTACACTTCCTTTTCTATTAATTTAGTTGTTAAGAAAAATGATCGGGCTCCAAATTAAATATTCGGCTTTCGATATCTTTTTCCTGCTTGTACTATATCAGTTGTATAAAATATACACGTCCTTATTATAAACATCCTTCATGTTTATAGCTATTATCGACGTTATGAACACACTTTTTCTGTCCTTTGCTTCCATTTTCTGCTTTCCTCCCCTTGATGAACACACTTTTTCTCTCAATCTCTTCCCATTTCCGTTTTCATCTTCGCTTTGAAAACACTTTTTCTTTTATTCTGTGAAACTTTTACTTTTATCACATTTATTGATGTTATGGTTTACGTTTTTACCTTATGAATACTATTTCCATTACGTAAAAAAACGTTCACTCGATTCCGGTTGCGTGGAATCGAAAAGGTTGAAACTGAATTTGGGATTGTAGCTTTAGCCCACAATCTCCTAAAATTTGTAGGTAATATCAAGCTGTTTTCAGGAAAATGTAAAAAGAGCGAATTGAGAAACAAAAGGATTTCTCAATTTCGCTCTTTTTTTGGGGACTTATTGGACAGCCCCTATTCGTTACTTTTTATTTTGATTTAATTTGAACCTCTAATTCATTGATTCGTTTCGATAGTTCGTCTGTTGCTTCAAACAAAGCTTCCTTTCCTTTTTCAGAAATTTGCATTGGTTCTCCAATAATAACCCTCATTTTTTTTCCTGTAAATATCTCTTTCAACGAAGTTGGACCAACGTAAGCAGCTGGGACAATTTGAACTTTTGCTAAATTAGCAATCGTAACAGCACCTCGTTTTAATGGGGCGTCTCCATCACGAGTACCGCTCGGAAAAATCCCAACGATTTTTCCTTCTTTCAATAATTTTACAGGGATTTTTATACTACTTGGACCAGGATTTTCACGATCAACAGGGAAGCCATTTAAACTAGTAATAAATTTTTTTGACCATTTTTTTGCAAATAATTCTTTTTTCGCCATAAAATGGATTTGTTTCGGCAAAAGTGCTACACCTAACCCAACAATATCAACCCAACTAATATGATTACAAGCAATAATAAAGCCGGAATCTTTTGGAAGTTTGTCCAAGTTATGTACTTCAACACGATTAAAGATCTTTAATATAAATTTTGCTATATTTCCTAAAAAAGAATACACTCGATGTCTTCCTTTCTATATGATTATTAAACGCTAAACATATAATATATGATTAATAATCAAATTGTCTATAACCTTATACAACATTCGTTCCCTCTTTTTGTTTATACATATTGCTATAAATACCATTTTTCTTTAATAACGATTCATGATTTCCTCGTTCAATTATTTCACCGTCATGAATAACTAAAATTTGATCAGCATTTTGGATTGTGTTTAACCGGTGGGCAATAACAAATGTGGTTCGGTTTTTCATTAAACATTGTAATGCTTCTTGAATTTGAATTTCAGTAACGGTATCAATATTACTTGTTGCTTCATCTAAGATTAAGATGGTCGGATTTCGTAAAATAGCACGAGCTATAGATATTAATTGTTTCTGGCCTTGACTAATTCCAGCACCGTCTTCCGTCAGTTTTGTATCATAGCCATTTGGCAATTTCATAATAAATGAGTGGGCATTTGCTTTTTTCGCAGCGGCTTCCACTTCCTCATCCGAAGCATCTAATTGGCCAAATCGGATATTTTCCCGAATGGTATCTTCAAAAAGGAAGACTTCTTGTAGTACAAATCCGTAAAAGGAACGGAGACTTTCTCTTGTTATTTTTTGAATATTTATCCCATCGATGTATATCGCACCTTCATGTGGTTCATAAAGCCGCATTAACAAATTGATAATTGTAGATTTTCCTGCTCCTGTAGGACCAACCAAAGCAACCGTTTGTCCAGTTTTAACAGAAAAACTTATATTTTTAATGGTATTTTCTTCCCGTCCATAAGAAAACGATACATTTTGAAATTCTACGTTTCCATTGAGATGTTCAATTCGTTCTGCTTTAAGCTCATCAATTTCTTCTTTGTCTTCGTCTAAAATCTGGTACACTCGTTCTGCACCGGCTACAGCAGATAATAATTGATTGTATTGGTTTGCTAAATCATGAAGCGGTCTTGTGAATTGTCTAGCATATTCCGTAAACGTCACAATTAAACCTACGGTTACGGAATCGTTTAAAGCAAGTAATCCACCTAAAAACACAATTAGCGAAAAACTTAAGTTATTTAACATATTCATTAATTTCGGAATAAAACCAGAAATCGACTGAGCCCAAAAACCCGCTTTTTTTAACTCATTACTTTTTTTAAAAAATTCATCTAAAACAAATTGTTCTTGGGAATAACTTTTAATTATTTTCTGACTTGAAATGGTTTCTTCAATAAAACCGTTTAACTGACCTAAATGTTTTTGTTGCTCTTTAAAATATTTACTCGTTCGTTTCGTAATCCACTTCATACCTATATATAATAACGGAACAATTGTCAATGTAATCATGGTTAATAGCGGACTTAACCAAACCATAAAAATAATGGTACCCGATAAAGTTAACACACTAGAAAAAATTTGAATAACAGAACTATTTAATGTAGAACTTACATTATCCATATCATTTGTGAGCCGGCTCATAATTTCTCCATGTTGTCTATTATCAAAAAAGGAAACCGGTAATTGTTGTAGATGTGAAAATAGTCGCGTTCTCATAGAATAAACGGTTTCTTGCGCAATTCCGATCATCGAATAATTTTGTAAAAAGCTCGTGAACGAATAGAAAAAATACACAGTAATTAAACCAGTTAACAATGGAACAAAACCAGATAAGGTTTGATGATAAATAAACTGGTCAATCGCATATCCGATTAAATATGGACCTAAAATTCCAAGCATTGTACTTAACAATACAAGAAATAAAACGAAAAAAAGGAGGCCACGATGACTTAATAATTCTTTCCAAAGTCTACCAACAGTTTTAAATTTGCTCTTCGTTAATTTTAAATCTTCTGGATTGATGTTACGTGGATGTCTTCTAGCCATTACTTAAAGACCTCCTTTCCTAATTGGGATGTATATATTTTTTGATAAAGTTTACTGTTCTTTAATAATTGTTCATGGGTACCTTGTGCGATAACTTCACCATCATCAAGTAGTAAAATAAAGTCCAACTGTTTCGCGGTAGAAATTTTTTGAGTAATTATCAGTATTGTACATTTACATTTATTTAAAGCTAAAATAAGTTCACGTTCAGTTTGCATATCTAGAGCACTTGTACTATCATCTAAAAGTAATATTTTCGGTTTTCGGACTAATGCCCGAGCGATCGTTAAGCGTTGCTTTTGACCACCTGATAAGTTGACGCCCTTCTGTCCGATTACTGTATCGTATTGTTTTGGAAATTGTAGGATTGAGCTATGAATTTGAGCATCTTTTGCTGCTTCAACTATTTCATCCATCGTTGCATCCTGTTTACCCCAAGCAATATTTTCTTTAATGGTACCAGAAAATAAGTGGGGTTCTTGAGGAACATAACCAATTTGGTTACGAAGATGAATGGAATTATAAACTTTTATATTTTTACCATCAATTAATAACTGTCCACTATTGGGTTCAAAGAGTTTTGGTATTAGTTGGAATAAGGAGGTTTTTCCTGAACCTGTAGAACCCATAATCGCGACTTTTTGGCCTGGTTCAACGGTAAAGTTTATACTTTTTAAAATCCAATCTTTATTATGATTCTCATCATAGCTGAAATAGACATCCTTAAATTGGATCTTTCCTTTTATCGGTTGTTTTACACTTTGTGGTCCACTTTTCTCTTCTTCCATCATTAAAATTTCATTCATTCGGTCATTTGATGCTTTCGCTCTCGCAAATGCCATGATAATCCATGAAAGGTTGGACAACGATCCAGTAATTCTCGTCGCATAGTTAACAATGGCAACAACTTCTCCCGCACCAGCTCCACCGATTTGTAACTGCACATTTCCATACCATAAAATAACTACAATACTTACGTTCATAATAAACAATAGTATTGGGGTGTTTAACTCTATCATTCGCATTGTTTTCATCGTCTGTATTTTTAACTGGTGATTGGCAGCAATAAATCGAGTTACTTCTGATTCTTTTCGATAAAAGGCTTTAATAATTCGCATTGCTTTTAAATTTTCACGAATGATCCGATTCACTTGGTCCAGTCGTTTTTGCACTGATCGGAAATTCTTAATTCCGAGTTTCATCATATAGAATAAGAAAAATATAATAACTGGAATGGTGAAGATAAATACTAATGCAATTTTCCAATTCACTAAAAATGCCATTATCGTTCCTAATAAAACTAATAATGGTGCTCGAAGTGCAATTCGCATAATGATAAATGTTGTATGTTGAATTTGTGTTACATCATTGGTTAAACGAGTAATTAAGTTAGCGGTTGGATACAAAACTAAATGATGAAAAGAGAGATTTTGGATCTTTGAATACATATTATTCCGAATATCAAAACCGAAATTTTGACTAACAAATGCAGCAAAAAAAGAATTGGTAATTCCTGCAACAAAAGCAATTAAAGTGATGATTAATAACCAAATTCCCCACTCAATAACAACATCTATTTCATGAACCAATACACCTTCATCAATGATCTTCGCCATCAAAATGGGGGCTGTTAGTTCTACTGCTAATTCAATAAGCATTAACATCCATGCAATAATCATTAATTTTATATAAGGGCGGATGAACGAAATGACTTTTTTTGGCATGGAATATCCTCCAACATCTTGATTGATATTTAGAACTTCGAAATATATCATATCATAACAAAAATGAAGGTAAATTTTAAAGATTGTTGCACTGAAATATAAGGAAAAAAGAGGAGCAAAAAGCCCCTCCCTCCTTATATAAATAGTCTTTTTAATCGATTATACAATTTGCAATTGTTGCTCATTAATTTTTATTTGGTCTATTCGTTCATCACCAATCAACTCATACACAAAGATATTAGCGTTATTAAAATATTGTTTAATCACTTGTTCGCGAGCTGAGATGAGAAAAATTGCATAATTATCAATATTGAATTTCTTTTTATATTGGATGTGAATATTCCACTGATTTGCATTAAGTTTACTAAAAATAATCCAATTTTTTTCATTATTAGAGTTAACATTTTTTTCACTGTTTAGTGTTTGAATCAACGAAACGTCCTTTCGTTTTTTTATCTTATCCTTTGTATGATAAATCTGTAACAAATCTTCAATCATTGCACTTGCCGTCGCAAATTTCCCTGCGCCGGGACCTGTAAAGGTTAGACCACTAATTAATGAACCTTTTACAAAGATTGTATTATCAACACCATCAATTGAATAAAACGGATGGTTAACGTCTATTAAAACAGGTTTTACCCAAAATTGTGGCTGTTCGTTCGGATAATTGGAAAAATAGGCCATATGTCGAAAACGTAATCCTAATTTATCAGCAATAACGATTTGCTCTTTTGTAATTGACGAAATCCCTTTTCGCTCGATTCGATTCCATTCAATATTCGTTCCAGTTACCGTGTGTATTAAGATGTTTAATTTATAAAAGGCGTCAAATCCTTCAATATCACTAGACGGATCAGCCTCAGCATAACCTAATTCTTGCGCTTTTTTTAAGGCTTGATCAAAAGAATTATTTCCCTTTCGCATTTCCGTCAAAATATAATTTGATGTACCATTTAATATACCTTGAATCTCAAAAATTTTATTGGCTTGCAAAAGATTTGTAAGGGCTCCAATAATTGGTACACCACCAGCAACAGTTGCTTCATATTTCACCTTTACATGATGTTTTTCTGCCAACTTTAATAATTCATGTCCATAGGCAGCAAACATTGCTTTATTTGCCGTAATGACATGACAGCCTTTTTCAATTATCTGTTTCAAATATGAAAAACATGGATCTTTTCCTACAATCGCTTCAAAGACAATTTCTAAATCAGGTATTGCTAAAATATCCTCAATTTTATTCGTAACAAGTACTCCCGCATCAATTTGTCTATCTTTCAATGGGTCTTTAATTAAAATAGCTACTATTTCGATCGATGTTCCTAGAACATTTTTAATATACTCTCGATGGGAACGAATTCCCTCATAAATCCCTTGGCCAACAGTTCCAAAACCTAGTATTGCTGCTTTTTTCCCCAATATTCTAACACTCCTTTAGTAAAAAAGCACAAATTCCAGTCATACAATAATGGTCATGACAGAATTTAATGAAAAAAATCCTATCATGACCAAATGTAAGATGATTCAATCTAACCATTAACGATAGTAGTCGCTTTTACAGCGTTTTTAATTGCTTGGTCAAGATCTTCTATTATATCATCGACGTTTTCAATACCAACGGATAACCGAATCAATTCTTCCGGAGTACCAGTGAGTTTCAGTTCTTCATCACTTAATTGAGAATGGGTCGTTGAAGCAGGATGTATAATTAATGATTTTGCATCTCCTACATTTGCAACATGTGAGAATAATTTAACGTTATTGACAACTTGTCTGCCTACTTCTCTCCCACCTTTAACACCGAATACAACAATGGAACCAGCTCCCTTTGGTAAATATTTTTTCGCTAAATCGTAATAAGGATGATCTTCATGACCTGGATAGTTTACCCATGCAACATTCGGATTTTCTTTTAAATAAGTTGCTACTTTTAAAGCATTTTCACTATGTCTCTCATAACGTAAATGTAGTGTTTCAAGACCTTGTAAAAAGTAGAATGCATTTTGTGGGGATAAACATGCACCTGTATCACGTAATAATTGAACGCGTAATTTTAACGCGAAGGCAGCTTCACCTAATTCTGCATATTTCAGGCCATGGTAACCTGGATCTGGTTCATTAAATCCGGTAAATTTAGGATTACTCCAATCGAAGTTTCCAGCATCAACAACAACACCACCGATAGAATTACCGTGACCACCGATTAATTTTGTAGCGGAATGAACAACAACGTTTGCTCCCCACTTGATTGGCTTAGCACTATATGGAGCAAAAGTATTATCGATAATTAATGGTACACCGACTTCGTTTGCTATTTTAGCAACGGCTTCTACATCAAACACCTGTAAACTTGGGTTGCCAATAATTTCTCCAAAGAAAGCTTTTGTTTTATTTGTAACAGCTCTCCGGAAATTTTCTGGATCTTCTGCATCTACGAATTTTACTGTAACACCAAATTTTTTAATTGTATTCGCAAATAAGTTATATGTTCCACCGTAAAGGTTAGACGCTGCAATTACTTCATCGCCCACTTCAGCAACATTTAAAATTGCATAAGTAATGGCTGCTGAACCAGATGCAGTAGCTACAGCAGCTATACCGCCTTCAAGTTCGGAAACACGCTTTTCAAAAGCATCAACGGTTGGATTCATTATACGTGAATAAATATTTCCCGTTTCTTTTAGTGAAAATAAATCCGCAGCATGATCGGCATCTTTAAAAACATAAGAAGTGGTTTGATAAATCGGTACAGTACGTGAACCTGTCGTTGGGTCTACCTCTTGTCCTGCATGTAATAATATGGTTTCGTCTTTGTAATTATTTGTCATTTCCAATTCCCCCTCGTTAATTTTAGTACAGTGAGTATTTAATATATTAGAGAGTTGAAGAGGAATGTATAAAATAAAAAACCTCTTCAATAAGAAGAGGTCGAATATTCGCTTCCTCCTCTTATCTCTCAGATCAACTCAGATCTGTAGGATTTGGCACCTTTTCAAACATTGTTTGAAGGTTGCCGGGTTTCATAGGGCCTAATCCCTCCACCACTCTTGATAAGAGTAAATACTCACTTATTAAATTTTTGTTATTTAGAGTATAAGGAAAATTTTTCTAAACGTCAACACTTTTTTAATTTTTTATTTAAATGTATTTTTAACTATTTTTAAATAATGGACTATTCATCTACATATGGATCCTTTTCATTACCTGGCAAGTCACCGAAAATCGTCATTGTACCTTCTTCATCTAATAATTCTTCATATTTTTCATGTTGCTTTGTTGGATATATGTTTATTGGTTTTCCATAAAGATCGACTGCACTAAAATTTTCATAATCTTCTACATACCCAAGATTTTCGTTAGGTTCAATATTTACATCATTGTAATGTTCGATTTGTTCCAAATAATCTTGGGGTGAATCACTTGTTCCCCAAGACGCCACTTCCTGCCATGAATCTTCAGCATCGAAAGTAATTCCTTCATCCCTTGACACATCAAAATTAAATTTACCATAAGGCGTCATTAATACATCTTCTTCAACAGGACGGTCTTTTGACGTGACTTTGTCCGGAGAATGTTCTTTACAGTATATCGTAGTAGGAATTGCCTCTAAACGTTCATATGGGATGTCTTTCCCACATATTACACATTTGCCATATGTTCCTTTTTCAATGGCCAGTAATGCATTGTGAATACTTTTCAAATATTCCCCTTCATGTTCATTCAAGGCAACATCCTTTTGTCTTTCAAATAATTCCGAAGCTTCGTCTGCAGGATGGTTATCATAACTTGATAATTCTCCAACCGACTCATGTGCATGTCCTTTATTTAAATCGAATTGATTATTCTCTTTCAGCCTTTTTTCAATATCATTTTTTTCTTGTGTTAGGATTTGTTTTAAGTGATGAATTTGTTGTTTCGTTAACATATACTTAACGCTCCTTTTATAGCTTTATAACAATAGTATTCGGCAAAAATAGTGAAAACATAATTGTCAAAATGAGACATCGTTCACAACCAAATAATAGAAGAAAGACAAAAATAACCATTTACTGATTTTACTCCCTTGTATACCTTTACTTATTACACAAACAATACTAGAGAAGAAATTATTTTCTTCGACTATAGAGAAAGAGGTGTATGTTTATATGGCCATGCGAAGACAATTAATGAAACAAATGAATATCAATAAAATGATGAATATGATGCCTCGCAGAAGAAGAAGACGAAATACAATGTTGTTATCATTACTTGGTCTTGGTATAGCAGGTGGGGCAACGGCAGCTTATACGATGAGGAAAGGAAAAGGAAATGAAAAAGTTAAACATTTATTTCGTAACCTGACCAGTAAAACTGATAATATTGATATAAATAACATATTGAAACCGACACTTAGTAAATAAATGGTCCTACTAAGAAATAACGAAGGCATGTAGAGTTTTCATCTACATGCCTTATATATATTATTTAATTCACATTCATGTACCGTTTTCTGGATGATTATTTTTATCCAATCTTGCATTAGTTTCATTTTTTCCAGTTTCGTTTGTTTCTCCCACCATATTTGTTTGATTATCTTCAACCGATACATAATTATATCCTGATTGGAAATCATGCCCTCTTAAATAATAGGAAGGATCATTTGTAACATTCGGAGATTGGCCCACTTTTTCGTTTGTCACTGATTTTGAATTAGTTGGCTCGGAAAATTCCATTCCTAGCTCTGTTTGATACTGATCGTTTTTCGATTGCGATTGACTTTTTTTCTTAGTATTACTCTTTGTCTTTTTTGAAATATAATTGTCTTCACCAAATTCAGTATCAGCTTCAGTTTGGTACCAGTGTATATTGGCTCGACTACTTGTTTGTGCATTATAATTTGAAGAAAATTCTTCACCAAATTCTGTAGAGAAATCATTGTTCTCTTTACTTTTGCTCATGCTTTTTTCATTAAGCTTGGGCTTTGTCTCCTGGGCAAATTCAGTAGTATATCTTGTATTCTCTTCACGATTTTTATTATTTTCTGTATTGATTTTAGGATTCGTTTCTTCTGCAAATTCCGTTTGATAACTTGGCCGTAAAAGATCCAAATCATCTTTTTTATTTTGATCATGAATCACTGTCTTAGTTAAATAACGATGGTAAAACGCTTCACCTATTGCAATAATTAATGCTGTAATAAAACTCGCTACGCCTAATCTAATTGGTTGTTCTATTATCATCGCTCCAACTAGCCAAGTTCCTAAATAAGCTAGCCCAAAATCTGCAATAGTCGCAGCAGTGTTTCCGAATTGAGGTAAAATAACCATATCACCAATTAAATATGCAGCTATTGTTAAAATAAGACTAATGGTTAATATATCTCCGAAATCAACCCCATATAAAAATCCAAGAGTTACAAGTAATACTACTGTGATCATGACAAACTTTATCAATAACGCACGAGTATGTTTCATATTTATCCTCCTTTACGCATTTACTAAATGCATTTATTAGAATGGATTTTTTCCTATTTTTTTATTCTTATGCCTATATTCATTTCTGCTCCTTGCATGTTTTTTCTTGCATAATTTTAGTTTCATGTTAAAATTTACAAATAAACTTTTAACACGCTATAATCGGAGTTGATATCTATGTCAGATTTAGAAAAAGCCACTTTTGCCGGTGGATGTTTTTGGTGTATGGTAAAACCATTTGACCAATGGGAAGGTGTAGAAAGTGTCATTAGTGGTTATTCAGGAGGAAATATTGAAAACCCAACCTATGAACAGGTTAAATCAGGTACTACAGGACATTACGAAGTTGTTCAAATTACTTATGATCCAACTAAACTTTCTTATGAAACCATTTTAAATATTTATTGGCAACAAATTGATCCAACTGATCCTGATGGGCAATTCCATGACCGAGGAAGTCAATACCGAACAGCGATTTTTTACCATACAGAGGAACAACGCATATTGGCAGAGAAATCGAAAAGTGAATTAGAAAAAAGTGGTAAATTCAATAGACCGATTGTGACTAAAATTTTACCAGCTCAGCCGTTTTACCCAGCCGAAGAATATCATCAAGATTTTTATAAAAAAGCCCCTGAAAAATATTTAGAAGATCGGAAAAAATCTGGACGGGATGAATTTATTTCTAAGCATTGGGAGTCTGTATGAGCAATCCATTTTTTGGCAACCTATTATGGTTGCTTTTTTTAATTTCCTTCTTTAGAATTCTTTTTGAATTAGTGCTATACTTTTAAACGAATATGATAAGTATGTAACAAACATTTATGTATAAGAGAAAGAGGGTTTTTTCGTGCTATTTTTACTATATTTACTAATATTTATATCATTTAACGACTTATTTGCACAGTTACCAATTGTAAGTATATATGCTGAAAACTTAGGGGCAGACCCTAACACTGGAATTATCGGATTTATCGTGGGCATTTATTCCTTTTCGAATTTATTGAGTAATTTCTTTTCTGGTCTTTTAGTTGATAAGAATGGTCCGAAAAAGATATTAATTGCTGGTTTTTTAATTAATGGGATCATTCTATTTTTATATACTATTATCCAAACACCTGAACAATTGTTATGGGTCCGATTCTTAAATGGATTAAGTGCTGGTATTATCACACCTGCCGCTTTCACATATATCACTCTTTATAATAAAAGCACTCATCAACATCACGGACGAACAATGGCTTATGCTGGTGCAGCAGTTGGTTTAGCTGCCATTGGTGGACCAACATATAGTGGTATTGTTTCGGCAAGGCTTGGTCAACCTGAAGTATATATGATTATTTCTATTTTTATGCTTATCGGTTTAGTGATTTCGCTTTTCATTAAACCATTACAAAAAGAAAAAGCAGATTATGGAGACTCGACAGCTTCAGATGCAAGAAATGTTTTTGCTTTATTAAAAAATAAAGGGTTACTTATTGCCTTTTTTGGTTCTGTTGCTTTTGCTGCATCACAAGGTATTTTAGCTTATATGTTACCTTTAAAAGCCTCAGCATTACACATTGAAAATCACTTGACTGGCATATTAATTAGTACATTTGGTATTGTAGCTATTTTATTTTTCTTATTACCTACAAATCGTGTATATGATAGATTCCATAACGAATACGTTTTACCAATCGGTTTAATCGTTGTAGCTGCTTCAGATCTATTATTATATACAGCACAAAGTTTAAAGATGTTATTTATCGGAATGGTTTGCTACGGTATCGGTTTTGCCTTAATTTTTCCGTCCATGGCTAATTTAGTATCGAAACACTCTGCTCGAAATATTCGGGGTACAGCCTTTGGTATATTTTACGGCTGTATTTCAGTTGGTTCATTTTTAGGATCGTCAATAACAGGTGCTTTTACACTCACACCGGATGAAGCATTCGCAAGTGTTGCAACCGTGTTATTCATCATTGCCGCATCCATTATTTTAATAGCGAGAAAAGTAACCGTTCGTTCTCATTTAAAATGAGATACAATAATAATGAGCTTGTTAACAAGCATAAAAAAATGGATTTCTGAAGACTGTGTTGACAGCTCCCCAACGGCACGGCCGAAGTTCCTACAATAATACTTGAGATGACTCAGGCCGTGTCTTCAACATACCTATCAATGAGCCTAAAATCAAACTTTTGGTCATTCTCTTTTCCATTTCTACTTAACCAAAACGTCCAGTAATGTATTCTTCTGTTCGCTTATCTTTAGGTACAGAGAAGATTGTATCTGTTGTATCATATTCAATAACTTCACCATTTAAGAAAAATGCTGTTCGATCGGACACACGTGCTGCCTGTTGCATATTATGTGTAACAATTACAATTGTATAGTTCTCTTTCATTTGTGATAATAATTCTTCTACTTTTAAAGTTGAAATAGGATCAAGCGCTGAAGTTGGTTCGTCCATTAAAATAACTTCAGGTTTCATTGCGATTGCCCTTGCAATACATACCCGTTGTTGTTGACCTCCAGAAAGACCTAAAGCAGATGACTTCAAACGGTCTTTTACCTCATCCCAAATTGCGGCGCCTCGTAAACTCTCTTCGACAATATGATTTAATACTTTTTTATTTTTAATACCATGCATGCGTGGACCATAGGCAACATTATCATAAATACTCATTGGGAATAAGTTTGGTTTTTGAAATACCATACCTACTTTTGTCCTTAATTTAATTACATCATTGGACCGATAAATATTTTCATTATCTATAAAGATCTCGCCACTAACTTTTACATTATCAATTAAGTCATTCATTCGATTAATTGACCGTAAAAACGTTGATTTCCCACATCCAGATGGACCAATTAATGCTGTAATTTCTTTTTCGTTTATATCCAATGAAATATCAAATAATGCTTGTTTTTCACCATAAAACAAATTAAAATTATGAACACTAATTTTCGCATTTTTATTATTTTGAGGCTGGAAGGAGTTGTTTTTAGGAAGTTGAACTGCTGTTTTCATTAATTACACCTCTTTAATCCGCTTTATTCAGTTTATTTGATATATATGTCGCTGTTAAATTAAGAACGAAAATAATAACAATTAATACGATACCGATGGCTGATGCAAGCTCTATATCCCCGGCCTCTTGTGTAACTAAGTATGAATGAACCGTTAAAGTTCTTGCAGAAGAGAAAATTCCTTCAGGTAAAGCTGCTACCGTACCAGCTGTTAAAAAAATTGCCGCAGATTCTCCGATTATTCTTCCCATAGATAAAATGATACCAGACAAAATTCCAGGAACAGCACTTGGCAATATGACTTTTAATAATGTTTGTAATTTGGTCGTACCAAGTGCCAATGACCCTTCACGATAACTTTGTGGAACCGTTTTAAGAGCTTCTTCTGTCGTTCGAATGACGACTGGCAAAATTATGATTGTTAATGTTAAAGAGGCCGAAATAATGGACATCCCAAAATTTAATGTTGCAACAAAAAAAACCGCTCCAAATAAACCGTATATGATTGACGGGATTCCTGTTAAGCTTTCCGTAGCAAACCGAATCATTCTAACTAAACGTCCTTGTTTGGCATATTCCTGTAGATATACTGCTGCAAATACCCCTATCGGTGTAGCAATTACCAATGAAATCATAATTGTATAGATTGTTGTAATAATCATTGGCCAAATTCCTCCGCCACCAGTTGGGGAGTAATCACCGAAAATAAAACTAATATTCATCAATTTATATCCTTTTAAAAATATAAAACCGATAATTGTGACTAAAATTACAATTGTTAAGATAGCAGAAATCCATAAAATTCCTTGTAAAAGATGATCTTTTACCTTATTCATTTTACTGACCTCCTTTCGCACTTATTTTCGCTAATATGAAATTCAAAATTAGAATAAAAGAAAACAAAACTATACCGGTTGCAAAAAGCATTTCTTGATGTATGCCGGCTGCATAACCCATTTCTAATGCAATATTTGTCGTTAATGGTCGTACACTGTCGGTTAATGAAGTAGGAATCATTAAACTGTTTCCCGCAACTAAAATAACAGCCATTGTTTCACCAATTGCTCTCCCCATCCCCAGCACAATTGCAGCCATAATTCCTGACTTTGCAGCTGGAATTACAACCTTAAAAATGGTCCTCATTTCCGAAACCCCTAATGCTAGTGATCCTTCACGATAGGATTGAGGGACTGAACGAATTGCCGTTTCAGAAACCGTTACAATTGTAGGTAACATCATTATGGCCAAAACAATAATAACAGCAATTAAACTTTGTCCCTTTGCTAACCCTAAATAATTTTGTAAAAATGGAACAATAACAGCTAGTCCAAATACACCGAATAATACGGATGGAATTCCTGCAAGTAGTTGAACAGCAGGAGATAAAATTTTTACAATTGGTTTTGGAGCAATTTCTGCTAAAAAAACGGCAGTAAATAGTCCTATTGGAACACCTATAATTAAAGCACCAATCGTTGCGTATAATGAAGTAACTATCATAGGAAATACACCGAAATGACCTTCTCCTGGAACCCAATCATATCCTAATAGAAATTGAATGAAATTATAACCTTCAGCTACAAATGGACGAAAACCTTTAAAAAAGACAAAGCTAATAATTAATGCTAAACTAATAACAGAAATAAATGCACAAATTAGAAAAAGTTTCCCTGACAGCTTTTCTAAAAAATATTTCCTTCTATTGGATTTTTCCATAAAACCAGACATGCATATTCCCCCAAGAGTTACGATGCTTTTAAAACGAACTTTATTTTAAAGGAATGATCCCTGCATCAGAAACGATTTTTTGACCTTCTGGACTTAAAATAAAATCAATAAAACTTTGCCCTTCTTTACTTAAATTCTCCATTTTATATACAAATAGAAATGGTCGGGACAAACGATACGATTGATTTAACACATTTTTTGTTGTAGCTTCCACTCCATTAATTTTTACAGGTTGAACGGTGTCATCTATGTATTCAAAAGAAATAAAACCTACGGCATGTTTATTCGTAGCAACAGTATTCTTAATATTGCCATTCCCACTGGCAATAAGGGCACTTTTTATTAATTCACTTGAACTATAGCCAACAATTTCTTGAAATGCATCTCGCGAACCAGAACCATCTTCTCGTGAAACAACGACAATTTCCATATCATCGCCACCAAGTTGTTTCCAATTCTTAACTTTCCCAGTAAAAATGTCTTTTACTTCTTCAATCGTTAAATCACCAACTTTATTACTTGGATGTGTAACTACGACAATACCATCATAAGCAATGATTGTTTCCTTTAATCCACTTGCAATTTCTTCTTCCGTTAAATCTCGAGAAGACATCCCAATTTCGGAAACACCTTTAATGGAATTCGTTATTCCTGCAGATGAACCAACTTGATTAATTTCTATATTGATTTTTGATTGTTGTTCATATTTTTCTGCCAATTTCTCGGCTAAAGGGCCGACCGAAGTAGATCCAGAAATTGATAACGTATAACGAGCATTTGAACTGTCTTCATTGTCACTGTTACTTGTATTACAAGCCGTCAATAAAAATAATAAAATTAATACAACGAATCTAAGTGTAATCTTTATTAAACTACACATAGTTGAAAACCTCCAACTTATTTTTCAACAGTATAAAAAGGAAGAATGCATTATAAATTGTGGCTATTATTTTGTAAAAAATAAATAAATTTCTTCTTAGTGTACATAATAGTATGTTTTTTATGTCTTCCGTAGTTCGTTTACTTTTAACTGTTTTTTTAGGTTTTGTTTAATTGTATATTTTTAATCGAGTAAAAAAAAAAGACGAGTATGATCACTACTCGTCTTTTTTTATGTCGAAATCAATTTTATTCACTTAATGCTTGTTCTAAATCTTCCAGTAGGTCCTCGATATCTTCACAACCAATAGAAATGCGGATTAATCCATCTGTAATACCAAGTTCTTCTCTTCTTTCTTTTGGAATAGAAGCATGAGTCATTTTAGCTGGAACAGAAATTAAACTTTCAACTGCACCTAAACTTTCTGCTAATGTAAATAACTTTATTTTCCTTAATAATTGATCAGCTTTTTCAGCACTACCAACATCAAAGCTAATCATCCCACCGAAACCACGAGATTGCGTTTTATGAATTTCATGACCAGGATGAGTATCTAAGCCTGGATAATATACTTTATGAACTGCTTTATGATTTACAAGAAATTGGGCAACACGATTTGTATTTTGTTCAATTTCTTCCATCCGTAGTGCTAATGTTTTAATGCCACGAATTAATAACCAAGAGTCATCCGGTCCTAATACGGCACCGACAGAATTTTGAATAAAATGCAGGTCCTTTGCCAATTGGTCTGAATTCACGACAACAACTCCTGCCACTACATCACTATGGCCACCTAAATATTTTGTTGCACTATGAACGACAATATCTGCGCCTAAATGAATGGGGTTTTGCCAATAAGGGGTTGCAAACGTATTATCTACGATTAAAAGTAAATCGTTAGCTTTAGCTATTTTGCTTACCCCTTTTAAATCTGTAATTTTTAATAATGGGTTCGTTGGAGTTTCTACATAAATCGCTTTTGTATTTGGTTTGATTGCTTTTTCAACATTTTTCAAATCACTTGAATCAACAAAACTAACATCAATATTAAACTTACTTAATACTTTTGTTGCAAGTCTGAACGTTCCACCATACACATCATCAGTTGCAATAATATGGTCACCGCTTGAAAATAATTGAAAAACGGATGTGATGGCTGCCATCCCTGAACTAAAAGCAAAACCGGCAACACCACCCTCGATATCACGAATTAAAGCTTCTAATGCTTCTCTTGTTGGATTTCCTGTCCGTGCATATTCATATTGAAAATTTCCTATTCCTTCTTGTTTAAATGTACTAGCATGGGAAACGGGGATAGAAACTGCTCCAGTGTTTTTATCGACCGATATTCCACCATGAATCATTAATGTTTTTTTTCGCACAATTCTTCCTCCTAATCGACCATGTTCTGACAAGCATTGTAATGATAAATATTCTGAGACAAATAACGTTCGCTACCATCAGGAAAAATAACGATGATATTGGATCCATTTGGTGCTTTTTCCGCTTCTTTTAATGCTGCAGCAAAGGCACAGCCAGATGAACTACCAACAAGCAGGCCCTCATTTCGGGCTAGTTCTTTTACTTGGCTAAACGCCTCTTTATCTGGAATTGTATATATTTTATCAAAATGTTCCTTGTTCATAAACTGTGGTAAAAATTCCATACCAATTCCTTCTGTATCATGTGGTCCCGGATCTCCACCATTAAGGATAGATCCTTCTGGTTCGACAATGACCGTTTTAATAGTAGGATTTTTTTCTTTGAAATAACGTGCACAACCAGAAAATGTGCCTCCACTACCTGCTCCCGCAACAAAAATATCAACTTTTCCTTCTAAATCATTATAGATTTCCGGTGCAAGTGTTTCATAATAGGTTATTGGATTTGCTTCATTTTCAAACTGCAATGGACAATAGGAATCAGGGATCTCTTTTTCTAATTCCTTAGCCTTTTCAATCGCACCAGCCATTCCTTTTTCAGTTGGCGTATGGATAATTTTCGCACCTAAAGCTTCCATTAATATTTGTTTTTCTACACTAAATTTTTCAGGAACAACAAAGATAACGTTAATATTTGTATGAATAGCAGCAAGTGCTAATCCTATTCCTGTGTTTCCAGCAGTTGGTTCAATAATTGTGCCGTTCGGTGATATTTTCTTTTCTGTAATTGCCGTTTCTAATAACTTTTTCCCTAAGCGGTCTTTAACACTACCACCAGGATTTAAATATTCCAATTTTGCATAAATATTAACCCGATCTTTGTAAGGGTGTTTGCAAATTTTTACAAGAGGGGTGCGACCAATTGCTTGTTTAATATTTTCAAAAACAGCCATAAATACTCATCCTTTTATGCGAAAATTTCTTTCCATTCATCCTTTTTAGAAAGCATTTTACGAGCAATCTCTTGAGCTCCTTCAAGACTATGACTCTCTGCCCATCCACATTGTACTGGATTACAAGCTGGAACTTCCGTAGCATTCACAACATCAGTTAATGTTTTTTCTAACAGTTCTAAAAATGCATCATAATCTCCATCATTAATAACAGAAATATAAAATCCTGTTTGACAACCCATCGGACTCACATCAAAAATTGTATCATGGTGATTTCGAATATGTTCTGCCATCATATGTTCTAATGAATGTAAAGCTGGCATTTCCATATGTTCTTTATTTGGCTGACAAAAACGGACATCGTATTTATAAATTTTGTCTCCATTTATTCCTTCACTAACGCTTGCTAATCGAACATAAGGCGCTTTTACTTTTGTATGATCAAGATTAAAACTTTCTACATTCATTTTCTTCTTATCCATATTAATACCTCCAATAATAAATCCTACTATATTAGTATGATATCTTTCATTGGAATTGTAAAGGAAAATTCATTTTCAAAAATAACAAGATTTATCACATTTAATATTATTTGGAAAACAAAATGATTGACAATTTTTATTAAAATTCATACTATACAAGTAGGAATTATATGATTTATTGTATCATAAGTATACAAAATCTTCAGCAAAACTTGAGTAACGTCAATTGTTATTAATTAAAATGATGGAGGTTTGACCATGGGTAGAGAATTTGATCAATTATTTGATGAATGGGCATTGACATATGATGATACCGTCGATGGAAAGGACGAACAATATAAAGAAGTATTCTCAAAGTATGAATATATATTAAATACTGTAGCTCGGAAAGCAAAGGGAACCGTTTTAGAGTTCGGGGTTGGTACTGGGAACTTGACAAAGAAATTAATTGAAAAAGGGCATCGCGTCGTCGGAATCGAACCTTCTAAAGAAATGCGTACAATCGCAAAACAAAAGATACCTTCACTTGATGTTTACGACGGAGATTTTTTACTTTTTCCAAAAATTGATGAATCTATTCAAACAATTGTTAGCTCCTATGCCTTTCATCATTTAACTGATGAGGAAAAGGAAAAGGCGTTTGCATTATATGCTTCTTTATTACAAACAGGAGAAAAGATTGTATTTGCTGATACAATGTTTGAGAATGAAGAAGCAAGGAACATTATTATAAATTGGGCAAAAGAAAAAAACTACGATCGTTTAGTCGAAGATTTACAAACCGAATACTACACGTATATTTCAATTTTAAAAGACATACTAATAAAAAATAATTTTACTGTAACTTTTCAACAAATGAACAAGTTTGTCTGGATACTTGAAGCGATAAAAAAATAATCCGTTCTGTTAAACTGTCTTAATTTTTGTTTAAGACAGTTTCTTTTTCATCTTTTCACTGTTTTCGTTATAATAAAATAACCGTGCAATTACATACAATTGGAGACACTTTAGATGACTGAACGATTATTTTATACGAATCCAAAAATTTATGAATGGGAAACCGAGATAACCGATGTGTTTCAGTATAATGATTTTTATTATGTCACATTAAAAGAAACAGCCTTTTATCCAGGAGGTGGTGGTCAACCGGCGGATTTAGGGTGGATTGATAGTTACAAAGTTGTTGATTGTATAAAACGAGATAACGAAGTTTATCATGTTTTAAAAGAAAAGCCTGAAGAAAAAATGGTCCATTGTAAAATTGATCAGTATCGTCGCATTGATCATACCCAACATCATTCTGGTCAACATTTATTATCAGCCGTTTGTCTTAATTTATTTGATGTTAATACAATCTCCTTTCATTTAAGTCATGAAACAGCTACTGTCGATTTAGACGTTTCATCTCTTACTCAGGAACAACTCCATCAAATTGAACAAACCGTAAATGAACATATTATTGCTAATCATAAAGTTAATGTTTTTTATATTAATCGTGATGATGCTGTCCATTATAATATCCGAAAAATTCCAAAGGACATTGATCGTCTCAGAATTGTTCAAATTGAAAATGTTGAATACACAATGCTTGTGCCGGTACCCATGTCCAATCTACAAGTGAAATTGGATTGTTAAAGCTATTAAAAACTGAGAAAATAAAAGGAAAAATTCGATTATATTTTATTTGTGGTTTACGTCTCTTAAAGGATTATAACGAAAAACATCAATTAGTTACAGAATTAACAAAAACGCTTACTACCGGTCAAGCGTTATTAATCCATCAAGTGGTTAAAATGAAACAAGATAAAAATGAAAAAGAGCGAAAATACGTATCCCTTTTCAATCAATATGCAGAGTTATTAAGTAAACAATTAGTTAAAGAACAAGGAAAAGAGAAAGTGTTTCAAATTTATCAAAATCATAGCATTAAAGAACTAAACATCTTAAGCGAAAAATTAATAAAAAATGGTGTTGAGTTTATTGTTTTAGCTACAAAAGAGGAAAATAAATTAATCATTTCACAAAACGGGAATCTTGCTATCCATTGCGGAAAAATGGTTAAGGAATTGGCTGGAAAATTGACTGGTAAAGGCGGAGGTAATGAAAACAAAGCTCAATGTTCTTTTCCTAACGGACAAACCTTGGAACAATTTTTTCTATATTTAAAAAATACATTTTAAATGAACGTAACAATCCCCAGAATTAAATTTAATATGCTTCTGGGGAGTTTGTTTTACATTACAATATCATTTAATTTGTAGAATTCGATCGTTGTTCTTTCAGTAAATCACGAATTTCTGTTAATAATTTTTCTTCTTGTGTTAATTCATTATCATCACTAGCTTCCTCTTGAGCCTCTTTTTCTCGCAATTTTTTCAGTTTATTATATGCCTTTATTACAATAAATAAGGAAAATCCAATGATTAAAAAGTCAACAATGGTTTGGATAAAAGCACCATATTTAATATTTCCTATTGTTAGGTGGGCAAATGTCTCCTTACCAACAACATAACCAAAAATAGGCATTATAATATCATTTACTAAGGATGTTACAATTTTATTAAATGCCGTACCGATTAAAACACCGATTGCTAGATCCATTACATTTCCCTTCATAGCAAATTCTCTAAACTCTCTCCACATTTCAATCATCCCTTCAAAAAGAAATTTAATGCAATTATTATTCCATATAATACCGTAATGTTAATAGGTATTATGTACTAATTTTTTTAAAAAAACGTGATATGACATTTTTTGGCAAACTAAGAAAAGGTTTACTGCTTTCAGTTGATCTATTCATATCCATAGACAAGTATTTGTTTTTTACGCATATGGTAATAGTAGACAAGCAATAAGGGGAGGATATCATGAATCAATTTTTTATTATTAATAGTAGGAAAATTCCTAAGATTTTTTTATTGATTTTATGTGTAGTTGCAGCTTTTATTTGGTACAACTTTCAAATGAAAGTAGTCCCTGTTTCTAATGAAAATCAAACAAATAGAGAAATCCAAATGATTACAGGTGAATTTGTGACAGAAACGGCCGATGGTAAAAAAATTGAAGTTTATCGATTCGACCCAGGAACCATTTATTTGAAAAAAGGAGAAGAAGTGGATTTAAAAATTTTGGGTGTGAACGGAGATGAGCATACATTCCTCATAGAAAATACAGACATTAAAGGAAGGATTGAAAAAGGGAAAGAGACTATTGTTCCGTTACAATTTGATAAACCTGGTACTTACAGGCTCATTTGTATAACACATAAAGATAAAGAGAATAACGGACCTATGATTGCTTATATTATAGTGGATTGATGGATTATTCGGACCCGACTACTTAAATATAAACTTTTTCGAAGTCGGGTCGTTCCATTACGTATGTTAAAATTCTTCTATTTTTCAAGTAGACTGTCTACCGTTCCGTCCATAAAATTGTTTAGAAATTGGTCATACGTTTCATTTAAACCTTGTTGTACTTCATCCTTTTTTTTGTTCCCTTTCATACTTGGCTCAAAATGTAAACCAGCTAAATTTTTCGAATCAAAATGATTCATTTGGCTCACTCCTTTACATGTTTACAATATTTTCTCAGTAAGTTTCATAAAATATGTGAACAGCACCTTAGAAAATATTGTTAATAATGTATGTAAAGAAGATTTATTCGATTTCCTTTAATACTTTACCAATGACTTTAGATAATTGACTCGCTACAATCGAACGTTCATTTTCTTCTTTTACTAATATGTCTGCACATCGACCATGTAAATAAACGGCGTTCGCCACAGCAGCTTTCATATTTTTCTCACTGCAAATGAACGCCAATAACATACCTACTAACGTATCGCCTGAACCACCTTTTGCTAATCCAGCATTCCCTGTCAGATTGATCAATCCTGTGCCATCTGGAAATGCAATTACGGTATGTGTACCTTTTAAAACAACAATGACTCCATGATCAGTAGCATATTGCTTTGCATATTCAATACGATTCTGCTGGATCTCATACGTACTAATATTTGTGAGTCGACTAAACTCACCAGGATGTGGTGTTATAATAATTGGTGCAGTTCTTTTCGGATAATTTCTTTTAATTAAAGCGCCTGCGTCAAGTATGACTGGAATCTCCGATTTCCATATTGTATCTAATGCTTGTTCAATTTTGACCTGTTCCGTTAATCCCGGTCCGATGGCAATCGCATGAATCCGCTCTGGAATTTTTCCTATTGCTAATTTGTCGAGTGCATCAAATGAAAACGTTGCCTCTGGTACATGTTGGGCAATAATATTTGAAGCAAATTTACTTGTGCCTACGATTAGTTTACCGATTCCCATCTTCAATGCTCCTTTGGCGGCTAAAACTGCACTGCCAGGCATTTCATCGGTGCCTGCAATAAGTAAACCTGTACCGAAAGTTCCTTTATGGGAATATGCATCTCTTTTGTGCAGTGTTTTCTTAACATCTTGCTCACTCCAAATTTTCCACTTTGAAGTTTGTGGTAGACCAATGTCAACATAATCAATCTTTCCGTAATATTTTCCCGAAGGTAATAAATATGCTGAAGGTTTCACACCATGGAGCGCAAATGTATAGTGAGCATGAAAAGCTAAGTCACATTGACCAGAATCTGATAAAACGCCTGTCGGCAAATCTACAGATATCTTTAAACCGCACTGTTCATTACACCATTCAACAACTTTTATATAAGTTTCCCTTAATGGTAATTTTGTCCCTACCCCGAGCATACAGTCAATGATGACATCATAATGATCGTCATTTATTTTCAGCGACCATGTGTACCCAATACTCTCATAATAACGTAAATGTTTTTTTGCCACATCACTTTTTGGACCTCCAAACGGAAAGACTAAGTCAACTAGAAATTGGTTTTGTTTTAAATATCTTGCTAATACAATTCCATCGCCACCATTATTTCCTGTACCACTTAAAATTAAAATTTTTTGATTCGGCTTAATTAATTTTTTTATTTTGTAATATAATCCCCTTCCTGCCGATTCCATTAACGTTTCAAGCGATAAACCATTTAAATTTGCTTTAGAATCTGCTTGGCGTATTTCCTTTTCTTTATAAATATACATTTTTATCACTCCTTTAAGAAAAGGGAATTTAAATTTAGTTTGAACACCTATATATAAAAAGAAAAATCCCTGACGAATCAGGAATTTTCTTCAGATTATGAATTCACTTCTTCAAAATATTCTTTATAGTATCCACCGATTTTTCCGGAATTGTCTACAACAAAAAGAAATTCTTCTGTTTCATTTTTAACATCATATATTTTTCCTACAGATAATACACTATTTACTTTATATTTTTTTGCATTTGTATGTATACATTTTACTTTTTTTAACGTTGCCCGTTTTGTCCACTCACTATGATTCATCTATATCACCTACCTATATACATTATAAAAATCGATAGGTATGAAAGCAATTTTTTTTATTTTTCTTTTATACCAATAAGTTCTTTTTTCAAACCTTTTTTCATCATCTTTGGTGACCATTTTGGTTCAGAGACAATTTTTACAGTAACCGATTTAACTCCATCAACTGTTGCAACAGCAAACTCGACTCCAGACTTTAACCATTCTTGTATTTGAGCACTTTCTGAAATACAAGTCATTTTAATCATCACATTTTTTTCTTCATCTACTGAGAGTTGATAAATATAGCCTAAATCAACAATACTGACACCAAATTCTGGATCAAATACAAAACTTAATTCTTCATATATCTTGTCCTCAATGTTCACTCAGGAAAACCTCCATAATTTAGTACACTCTTTTTACATTATATAAGATATTCAAAAAAATTTTAACGGTAACTTTAATAAAAAATGGATTCGAATCATTATTCCTGATTGTACAAGTTTTTCCATCAATTTAATTTTGATAAAAGTCTCATAATAGACATATAAACATAATGAATGGAGAAATCGCAAATGGATGTGACTGGAACTTTATGGGAAAAATACGAATCTGATGATGAGAAAAAGAAAAAGAAACGGAATCGAGAAATAGCGGAAAAACGATGGGCAATATTCTCGATCGCATCTATTCCGCTCGTTATGACATTAGGAAATTCAATGTTGATTCCAGTACTACCAATAATGGAGAGAGAACTTAATATCTCACCTTTTCAAACTAGTTTATTGATTACAGTATATTCCATTGTAGCCATTATTTTAATTCCAATTGCTGGTTACCTTTCAGATAAATGGAGTAGAAAAAAAGTGATTATACCAAGTTTAATTATCACCGGCATTGGAGGTCTTATTTCTGCGCTCGCTGCATGGTATTTGCAAAGTTTTTGGCTTATCCTAGTCGGTAGAATTCTTCAAGGGCTCGGTGCTGCCGGTGCCTTTCCAATAGTCCTACCTCTTGTAGGTGATATGTTCCGCAAACCTGAAAGTGTCAGCACATCACTTGGTATCGTTGAAACGGCCAATACGCTCGGTAAAGTATTAAGTCCGATTGCAGGGGCTTTTTTAGCGAGCATTGTTTGGTATTTACCATTTGTATCGATTCCAATCTTTTGTTTTATTTCCCTTTTAATGATGATCTTTTTAGTTAAAAGTCCGAATGTTAAAGACCCGCCTAATTTTAAACAGTTCTTAACTGAAACGAAAAAAACATTCAAATATAATAGTCGCTGGCTCAACTCGGTCTTTTTTATCGGCGGTATGCTTATGTTTATTTTGTTTGGTTTCTTGTTCTTCTTATCATCAAGATTGGAAATGGAATATGGTATAAATGGTGTTGGAAAAGGTTTAATTCTAGCAATTCCTCTTGGATCCTTGTGTTTATCTTCTTACATTACAGGTAAATTATTAAAGGATAGCAAAAAAGTAATGAAACGGTGGACTTTAGTTGGTCTATTTCTGATCGCTGGCAGTATTTGCGCCATCAGTTTCTTCCATAATCTTTGGATTAATATCGGGTTATTTTTTGTATCCGGTATTGGTATTGGAGTTGGTCTACCTTGTTTAGATGCATTAATTACTGAAGGAATTGAGGATGCTTCAAGGGGTACAATATCTTCATTTTATAGCTCCATGCGATTTATAGGGGTTGCTTTAGGCCCACCTATTATTGCCATATTATTAAAATATCCTGAACGATGGACTTTCTATATATTATCAGCTATGAGTGTCATATGTATCCTTGTTTGCATGATCGGTATTCGACCAGAAAAAAATTAATACTCTAAATCAAATATCCCCCTTACAGTAAACATTATAATAAAAAAGTCCAAATGATTACTGTAAGGGGGATGAAAGCTAAAAAATTCACACTTACTGGATAAACTGAACAGGTGTCATTGATTCATTAATTGCAAGCATATCATAATTGTTTTCCTGCAAATATTTGAGTAGTTTTTCCAGATGCTTAACTGTTGTTTTCCGGTCATGCATTAATATGACCATTGGTTCATTTTTGTCAAAAGATTCTAATTGATCGATTGTATGATTCACATATGAACCATCACCTAGTTTCCAATCCAAGCTATCGATATTCCAATCCCACATAATAAAACCTTCATTTTCCACCGCAAGAATATATTCAGGTGTCATGTGCGGAACAGAACCGTAAGGAACACGCATTAAATGACTTTCAACATCTGTCAATTCTTCCAAGGTGTTCTTAGCGACTGTCATTTCATTAACTATCGATTTACTCGATGCATATACTTTATTTTTATCATGTGTTACACTATGGACCCCAACGGAATGACCACGTTTAATCATTTCATTAATAACGTCCGGATATTGTTTCATATGTGGTTCCAACATAAAAAAGGTTGCTTTTGCATTATATTCATCAAGTAAATTAAGGATATCCATTGTGATATCTCGGGGACCATCATCAAATGTTAAATATACTTTTTTTTCACCAGTTGTATTTTGTTCTTTTTTTACCGTTTTTTTCTTTTTGGATTCGTCCTCTTTTAGTTTCTTTTCTCGTTCTTTTTTTGATTTCAGCATTTCTTCTGTATGTTCTGATTCAACAACATCCGCTTCCGTTAAATCTTCGGAGTTTTGTTTTTCAATATCAACTTCTTCTTCATTAGAGTTGGTATCTAATACAGATTGATCTGGCAATTTGTTGCTTTCTCCTTTTGCTTGATTCATCGATCCATCGTATACAAAAATAAAATAAAAACTTAAAGTTAAAAAAATTACACTAACCAAGACACCTAATTCTCTAAGACTCTTCTTTTTTCTTTCGTGCTTTTTAACTCTCGATTGTCTCATGCTGTCCCCCACATTTCCATCATACTACATATATAGACATTTTTTTCATAATAAAAGTTACATATATTTCAAGATTATGTAAAATTTCCCTATAAAATTATGAAACTAATATAATTGTAACGCAAAAGAAAGTAAAAATATAGGATGTTTTCAACAATTTTAATTTTTAATTTTTCTGATATTTTTTTAGAAATAAAAAAGGATGTCCTGTCGACATCCGCTACCTTTGTTGTGCACATTTTTATATAGGATCAATTTGAATGTTCACTTAAAGTATACTGTTTCATTTCGTTTTAATCAATGGAAAAAAACACCAAAATTCAAAAAATGATAGGTCTAATATATCCGTAATGGTGAGTATTAACGATCGTAAATAACTATCTAAATAAAAGAAGGCTGTATAAACAATCAACCTATTCTTTAGAATAGATGATCTATGTTTTATTACAGCCTTCATGCTATATTCTTTAGAGCATCTAAAGAATCTATAGTTTTTGTACATTAACGGCTTGTGGTCCGCGCTGACCTTCTTCTATATCAAAGCTCACACTTTGACCTTCTTCTAGTGTTTTGAAGCCTTCTCCTTGGATTGCTGAATAATGTACAAATACATCTGATCCATCCTCTTGTTGAATGAATCCAAATCCTTTCTCTGCATTAAACCATTTTACTGTTCCTGTTGCCATTTAAATCCTCCTAAATAAATAAAATGTGGAACCCTTTGTTCCATACATTTATTAGTATAATGAAAAAAATAAAATATAAACGTAAAATTTTAGGAAAATCTGCAAATTATTCTGTAATTCCCTTCATAAATGAATATTTTTTATAAAATTTGGCAATTTATAGATAGCATTGGTAAAGGGGGAAAGAAGGTGACTTTTATAAAAAAACAGATTCACCGAAAAGTAAAAGTTAAAAAGCGGCTATCTCAAGCAATACCGTTATCAAATAAATTAAAAAATAATATAGATTATTTTTCCTCCCTTTACAAGGACAGTAGTGACGTCATCTTTCGTTCATTTACTATTGGGAATACTGAAGCCGTTATCATTTACATTGAAGGTTTAAGCGATTTACAAAAACTTGATGAACTTGTTTTAGAAAATCTAATGAACCAGAATTCGGAAATGGCAGATGTTTTCGAGTCCTTAAAAAATAATATTCCCATTTCAAAATTAAAAAAAGTTCATACTTATAAAGCGTGTATTGATTCAATTTCTATTGGTAATCCGATTATATTAATCGATGGTCAAATTGATGCATATGTATTAGGAATTGAAAAATACGAAACCCGTCAAATAGAAGAGCCATCTGCAGAGACAGGAATTCGTGGACCAAGAGAGGGGTTTACAGAATCAATAAATATTAATACAGCTTTAATACGCCGTATTATAAAAGACCCTGCACTCAAAATGAAATCTGTAAATATTGGTAAGTATACAAAAACGAGAGTTATTATTGCTTATATTGAAGGGCTTGTAGATAACACGTTAATTAAAGAAATTGAAAATCGCTTAAAACGAATTAAAGTGGATGGTATTTTAGAAGGCGGCTATATTGAACAATTTATAGAGGATAATCCGTATTCACCATTTCCTCAAGTTTTATATAGTGAACGTCCCGATGTTATTTCAGCAAACTTACTTGAAGGTCGTGCTGCTATATTAATTGATGGAAGTCCTCTTGCCCTAATAGCACCAGTAAGTTTCTTTAGTTTATTTCAGTCCCAAGAAGACTATTATGAGCGCTTTTTAATCGGGACATTAATACGTATTCTACGCTATGTGTTTTTAGGAGTGGCAATCTATTTCCCTTCTATCTATGTTGCAGTGACAACATTCCATCAAGAAATGATACCTATGGATTTAATGTTAAGCATTGCCTCTTCAAGAGAAGGGATTCCTTTTCCAGCTATTGTAGAGGCCTTTATAATGGAACTTGCTTTTGAAGCTCTAAGAGAAGCAGGATTACGTTTACCAAGACAAATTGGTTCAGCCGTTAGTATCGCAGGTGCACTAGTCATTGGTCAGGCAGCTGTACAAGCAGGTATTGTATCTGCACCTATGCTTATTGTCGTTAGTATCACCGGGATTTCATCTTTTTTAGTACCACGTTATTCAATAGGTCTTGCTATACGTTTACTAAGATTTCCTAATATTTTTATTGCTGGTTTTTTAGGATTAATTGGAGTAATGCTTTCATTTATTATTTTAATTATACATTTATCCAAATTAAGATCATTTGGGTTACCTTATTTAAGTCCAATCGTTACTTTACAAAAAAATGCTACTAGAGATACATTGTTTCGTTATCCATTATGGAAATTTAATTTAAGACCACATCTAACTGGTCAGTTTAACCCGAAAAGACAAAAAGATAACCTGAAACCTTCCAAAAGGGAAAAGCAATAGCTTTGTATTCAATATGTTGTCAAAATTGGAGTTGAATTTTTGCAATGATAGAAACTGGAAGAATAAATAAGAGTCAAGTTAGTTTTATCATGTTACCCACCACTATTGCAACTGCGATTCTCTCGATTCCTTCAATTGACGCAAAATTAGCAGGGCACGATATGTGGATGACACCAATTATAGGCTCATTGAATGGTTTCTTAACGGTGTTTATTGTTTGGAAACTCCATAAATTGTACCCAAATCAAACTCCTATACAATACTTTGAAAAAATTATTGGCAAATATGCTGGAAAATTAATGGGCTTAATTTTTGTATTATTTTATATCCAAGTATCTGGTATCATCATACGGGAATATACAGATTTCTTAAAAACAGAAGTCATGCCTCAAACTCCAGGAATCGTATTAGCGATATCGTTATTGTTTACCGCAGCTTTAGCTGTCCGTGGTGGTCTAGAAGTGATTGCTAGGACAGCAGTTATCTGCACGACACTTTATATGAGTACTTTGAGTGTTTTACTTCTTTTAATAAAAGACATTGATTTAAGTTATTTACTCCCTTTTATGGAAAATGGATTCATCCCTGTGTTAAAAGGTGCATTTGTGCATCAGTCATGGTTTAGTGAGTTTTTCCTTCTAGCATTTTTATTACCCTTCCTCAAAAATCAAAATGGAAGTTTAAAGACAGGGATTAAAACCGTCTTCTTGGTAATGGTAGATCTGATTATTGTTAATTTCTTTATCCTTACCATACTAGGAATGACTGCAGCAAACAAATTTTATCCCGTTTATACCATTATTAAATCCATATCTTTTTTAGGTTTTTTCCAAAATTTTGAAATTGCAGTAACAGCTTCATGGGTTTTAGGAAGCTTTGTTAAAATTACTGTTTTTTTATATGCAGCTAGCATAGCCTTAGCACAATTGTTTCGACTAAACAATTATCAAATTATTGTCTACCCTCTTAGTTTGGTCATCCTGCATTTTAGTTATTGGGATATTCCAAGATTTGCTACATTAACTAATTTTATTTATAAAGTGTTACCATTTTATTTAGTGACCTTTCAAACAATTATCCCTCTTCTCCTACTTATTATAGCGCTATTGAGGAAAAGATGGGGTGAAAACTTTTCATGAAAAGAACGTTACTTGTGATACTGCTACCTGTATTCATCTTATCCGGTTGTTGGGACAGTATAGAGATCCAAAACCTTGCGATTATAACTGCAGCAGCAATTGATTCTGAGGAAAATCATAAAGTGAAAGTTTCTGTTCAAATATTTATACCTCGGACCATTACAAGTGGGGAATCTGGAGAAGATCCAAGCCTTGGTTCTACTTTTGTAAGAGAAGGGATTGGAAAGAACTTAGCTGAAGCAATTTCTGTATTGCAAACGAATATCCCTAGAAAATTGTTTTGGGGACAATGTAAAATTTTCATTTTTGGTCAAGATCTAGCAAAAACTGGTATACGAAAGGAACTGGACTTTTTAATCCGTCACCCCGCCCCAAGGATCAATTCTAATCTGTATGTAAGTGAAGGAAAAGCTTCTAATCTACTTAAGTTAATTCCTCCCTTAGAGCGATATTCTGGAGAAGTATTATCAAAATTTTCGCAGCATCAAGAAGTTGGGGTTGACACAACATTAAGCGATATCTCTAAAGACTTAACAGAAGCAAGTCAAAGTTTTTCTTTGCCTTATATTAAAAGATTGAAATCCGATGAATATGCACGTAAATCGTATGAAACAATTCCAACGATTGTAGGAACTGCTATTTTTAAAAAAGATAAAATGATTGGAAATATTGATTTAGAAGAAACAAGAGGACTCTTATGGTTATCAAGAAAAATACAAAAAAGTACTGTTTCCATAAAACCAGAAGAAAATGAAAATGAAGTAATAATGATGCCGACATCTGGAAGCGTCAGATTTAAGCCGCAAATTATTAATAACCAATGGATTATGAATATCCAAATTCAAGTTGCAGCTTCCATAATCCAAAATGAAACTTTCCTAAGTCTGCTTCAAGAAGATGTCATTACAAAACTTGAAAAAGGATTGGAAAATAAATTGCGTGACCGAATTAGTAAAACTTTAGAAAAGATTCAAAAAGAGTATCAAGCAGATGTCGTTGGTTTTGGTAGAAGATTTCATCAGAAATATCCAGAGCAATGGAAAAAGGTAAAAGATCATTGGGATGAAAAATTTCCTGAAGTGGATGTAAAACTTTCTGTTAACGCTACCATTAAAAGATCTGGTGACATTGGAGGTCCTGCAGCTTTACCTGAGGAAGAGGTGATCGAGAATTGAACTGGATGAATATTGTAATTTTTTGCACGTCTTCTCTCCTCATTCTTATTACAGATTGGAAGTTAATCAAAAAGGTTACGAAGCTTGAAAAAATATTATTTTCAATACTGCTTCTCCTTGCTTTAATTCCTACTTTTTTTAATCTAGATAATGTGCCTGGGCCCATTACTTTTATTGAATTATTATTTGGTGCATTTGGAAATTTTATGGAAGAACTTCCTTGAAAAAGAGCAGCCCAATAAAGAATGAATACATATTGGACAGCTCTTTTATTAAATACTTCAGACTTACGCTTGTTTTTTGACTTTCGCTTTTCTTTTTACTGTAGGTTTTGATTTCGTTTTAGATGTTCCTTTATTCATTGGTTTGGTCTTGTCTATGGATGCCTGTAAAGCAGTCATTAAATCTAATACCTTATCCGGTTTCTCCTTTTTATCTGGTGTCACCATTTGTTGCCCTTTTCGTTTTGATTCAATTAATTGCAATACCCTTTCTCGATATTCATCTTGATAATTTTCTGGATTAAACTCCGATGTTAATTGATCGATTAATAATATGGCCGTTTCTAACTCTTTGTCTGAAATTTGATTTGTTGTAGGTACATTGGGCACATCACTTACGTTTCTTACTTCATCCGGATAATGAATCGTTTCCATCACTAATGTATTTTGATAAACACGTATGACGGCCAACTGTTCCTTTGATCGAATAATAATTTTAGCAATACCAACTTTTTCTGTTTCTTCCAATGCCTTTCGTAATAGTGAATACGCTTTTATTCCCCCATCATTCGGTGATAAATAGTAACTTCGATTAAAATAGATCGGATCAATATCAGTCATTTTAACAAAATCGATAATCTCGACAGCTTTATCGTCTAGTTCTTTCTCTAAACTTTTCAATTCATCATCTTCAACAATAACAAATTTACCTTTCGTATATTCGTATCCTTTGACAATATCTTCATTCGATATTTCTTCTTCACAATTCGGACATACCTTTTCATATTTGATAGGTGTGTGACATTTTTTGTGAAGACTGCGAAATTTTACATCTTTATTTTCTGTTGCTGCATGGAGTTTTACCGGTATATTGACAAGTCCAAAACTAATACTTCCTTTCCACATTGTATGCATCATCATCCATCCTTTCTTATTAATACTATGAATAGTAATGAATATCTCATACGTATAGAAATTTGGTAATTTATCTTTTTTTAATAAGCTTGGGTTTATGAGACAAGCTAAAAATAGGTGATAAAAAATGAAGGCAATGTTACCTACCCTTTCCTTTGAAATTCCTAAAGGCAATGATTGGGTATATGAAACGAAATATGACGGTTTTCGCGCATTTCTAATTATAGAAGATGATGAGATTCAATTAATGAGTAGGAATGGTAAAAGTTTATTAAAACAGTTTCCTGAGGCATTAGCTTTTTACAAGCATTACAAAAATCAACTCCAACAATATGTTCCACTTATTTTAGACGGCGAATTAACCATTCTTGAAAATCCTTATAAAAGTAACTTTTTTGCAATGCAAAAACGAGGACGTTTACGATCTGAACAAAAAATTTCCGATTCTTTTGTGAAAAATCCCGCAATATATATGGCATTTGATTTATTACAGTTGAATGGAAAGAATATAACCAATAAATCATTATTCGAACGAAAAAAAAGACTAAAAAATCTGTTACAAAACTTAAAGCTGCCGCTCCATCCCAATGAAACCAATCAAGCCTTTGTGCAGTATGTACCCTATCAAAATCATTTTGATAACCTGTGGAAAAAAATTAAACAATGGGATGGCGAAGGCGTAATTGCAAAAAATATTACGAGCAAATGGGAAGAAGGAAAACGAACAACGAATTGGATTAAATATAAAAATTGGAAAAAGATACACTGTTTTATTACAAAATATGATAAAGTGAACGGTTATTTTCACGTCGCTGTATATAATAATAAAGAAATTTATCCAATCGGACTTTTTAAACATGGTTTAAGTCAAGAAGAACATCATGTGTTAGTTCGTATCATGGAGAAAAACGCAAAAAGGATAACTCCACATTCGATCACAATGGATCCGGCCATATGTATTGAATTATTTTATTTACAATATTATGAAGAGACCTTAAGAGAACCCTATTTTTCTAAGTTCTTACTCGAGGAAAAACCTGCGAATTGCACCTTCGAGCAATTGTTTGAAATCCAACCTGCTGTAGAAATCGAAATTACCCATCCAGAAAAACCGTTATGGAAAAAAATCGAAATAAATAAAAAAGATTACATTTCATATTTAAAGCAAATCTATCCTTATATAGCACCTTTTTTAGCCAATCGTACATTAACCGTTATTCGCTATCCACACGGCATATTTGGTGAACCTTTTTATCAAAAAAATTGCCCTGATTATGCGCCTGAATTTGTCGACACCTATCATCAAGATGGAATTCAATACATTGTTTGTAATCATTTTGAGACATTCCTCTGGTTAGGGAATCAGTTAGCAATTGAGTTTCACATACCTTTTCATACAATTGATAAAAACAACCCTACAGAAATTGTCATTGATCTAGATCCTCCAAGTAAACAAGAATTTTCTTGGGCAGTTGAAGCGGCAAATTATATTAAAGAAGAATTCGTTGATAAACTAGGATTAAAAAGTTTCCTGAAGGTTTCTGGTAATCGTGGATTACAAATTTATTTTCCTGTTTCAGGTAATCATATAACATGGGAGGATGCCCACCTTTTTACACAATTTATAGCGAAATTTCTCATTGCAAAAAATGAAGCTCATTTTACAATCGAGCGTATGAAGAAAAAGCGAGGTCATCGTCTTTATGTTGATTATATACAACATGCAGAAGGTAAAACTATAATCGCTCCATTTTCCGTTCGAGGTAATGAAAATGCAGGAGTAGCAGCACCCATCGATTGGGAGGAGCTTTCTCAAATTTCTGATCCTGATAGCATTTCAATATTTAACATGGTCGAGCGGTTAAGAACGAAAGGAAATCCCTTTGCCAACTTTTTCCAAGTAAATAATGATGAAGCGTTATTACAAATTATCCAATTTTTAAAAAGGAAGAGTTAAGCATCTCTTATACATTTCACAAAAAAGGAGCTGTTTTTCTATCAGCTCCTTTTTACTTTAATTTCGTTAATTCCTCTTTCATAAACTTCTCCTCCATAGGGCCAAAGTATTTTGCCCGGATGACCCCATCGGAATCAATAAAATAACTTGTTGGTAAACCATATACTTCATACAGTTTCATTACTTCCCCTTCTATATCTAAAGGTACTGGAAAAGTAAGACCAAATTGTTTCACAAATTGTGTCGCCGATTCTATTGTTTCTTTACCAATCGTCATATTTACTGCAACAAATTCAACTTGGTCCTCTTTCAATTCTTCATAAACCTTTTGCATCACCGGCATTTCTTCTTCACAAGGACCACACCATGAAGCCCAAAAATTTAATAGTACTCTTTTTCCTTTCAGATCACTAAGTTTAACCGTTTTTCCATTATAGGTTTTTAACGTAAAGTCAGGTGCCTTTTTGCCTACTTGCAAACCTTCATCCTCTGACATCGCTACTGCATCAGCAAAATCTTGACTATTTTCAGTTGATTTATTAGAGTTCTTTTGCTCAATACTCGTTAATAAGTCTTGAATAAATAGTTGATCAACAACGACTAGTGTAATAAAAATAGCCGCAATTCCAGCTACAATCTTTTTAATCATATATACCACAACCCTTATATAAAATGCCATATTGTTATTATACATAGATTGCTGAATTTTCTAAATCAATTTGTTTTTCTGTTGGTATTAATTGTATTATTTCCAATATATGATCATTAAAACCATGAATATAGCATCTTTTTCCAGTGTTGTCACCCGTTCCAAAAAACAAAGGATTGGGATATTTAAACGAAAGCGTTTTGTTAATTCGGTTGGTAGCCATCCTTTTTTTACTGAGGCTATCTGTATATATTTATCATAAAATGTTATTTCATTATATTTTTCTTGTGTAAATGTAATGGTTTTATTTACAAATTGTATTTTGCCGTATAATTTTCTACTCTCTTTCGTTATATAAATATTCATTGAATCTATATGAAAATGGATTTGATTGTTTTTTATTTTTAATTTGAACCTTTGCTTTTGTTCGTCTCGAAAAAAATAGCTCAGGCACCATCCTCTCCATGTGAATTGTATTTTACCAATTGATTCTGCCACTCCATCTGGATGAAAGAAATAAAAATTATTTTGATCTTGTTCAATTAAATAAATATTAGGAAAATCTAATCTTCTATGATCATATGGATCCATTTGGACAAAAGTTTGATTGGATCTCCGTAAGTAATAGAGATGAAAAGAATAATAGAATATACTTAAAAACATTAATAGATAGATTGCTAACTCAAGTTTCTGACGTGTTACATAAATATATAAAAAAATATAGGCAATCAAGGAAAAATATATACTTATATGTAGACTCTGTTTTCCTAATAAATAATAAAACTGTTTTATCGACATTTGCTTTCCCCTTTAATAGATCTTTATAAAAGTTTGTATATTAATAGATATGCAATTTTTTTATAAACATGATAGAGAGAAATAAATGTAACCCTTTACTAGATAAAAAAAAAGAATATTGTCAAAAATTGTTTGTTAAATTTATAAAAAAGGGCTTTATTTTTTTATTATTTTTTTGTATGATACGAGAGTAAAGTTCATTCAATAAAAAACTATACAATTCAGGGAAGGCAAATGGTGCGCCACCAGCTTGAGCTGGTTCTAGTGGGTTCGATTCCCACCCCGAAATTTTTTAGCTTCATATAAAAAATTTCGAGGGTGGGTACACGAAAAGTCACTTAATTCCACCCTCGGTTCGGAGGGATGGAAAATGTACTTAAAAAAGCGTGACTTAAATGATTGTAGTGTTCTCTATCCACTAATAACACACCCGGAAGTCTTCCCTTTTGTAAGGGAAAAACCGAATTCCTATGAAGAGTATTTATTTTTAACCAAAAAAGTGATGGAAAACGAAGAAAAAGGCGTATTAATTTCACGAACGATTCTAGATGAGTGGGAAACTCCAATTGGAGTGATCACTTTATACGATATAAATAATCACACAGGCTTCCTTGGTACATGGTTAGGAAAACCGTACCACGGGAAAGGATATAATCGCATTGCAAAAGAATTATTTTTTCAAGAATTATTTTTTGAAAAAGACTTTGAGAGTATATTTTTACGGGTGCGATTTGAAAACATTCGTTCTCAAAAAGCAGTTGAGAAAATTCCATACATCACTAAAGCAAATGAAACAAGACCTTTTATTTTTGAAAAGATAAATACAAATCCGAATCATTATTTATATCATTTATATGAAATATCAAAAGATGCTTTTACTTTATATTATAAAGTCCAATTACAAGCAGAAGGAAATAGGCAACAACTTAAAGCATAAAATGATAACGTCCGATACTGGACGTTTTTTATTTCGTTATTTAACCAAGAAACATGAGATAAAATTCACGCTAATTGAAATTAGGCATATGATGGATAGACAATATATTTTTTTACACATTTTTCACAGTCATCCGAGTAAGAAGGTGATTCCATGTTTCCTTGGAATTTTTTTGGTGCGAATCGGAAAAATCAGGATTTTTTTGACAAATTGGATGAAGACAGCTTTCAAGAGATGTTGGAAAAGTGGATGAAACAAGCTTTTCCAAGTTTTTTAGATGCAAATACGAACAAACAATCTGAAACAACTTCACATAAATCATTAAATGAAACTGTATTTGAAACCCATGATTATATCTATATTCGTATACCTATTTCAGAAGATGAAATAATTGATAAAATTAAAATTTACTATAGTTTAAATAAATGTATGATTACCGGAGTTTTCGACAACGAACAGCCATATACGATTATTTTACCTTCTACGGTGAAAAAGAAAGGTGCTACTGCCATCTATCGTGATCATGTACTAGAAATAAAAATACCAAAATATAGTGATTGGCAATTTAGTGAAATTGATGTTGATACAGAAAATCAGGATTGATTATAGAAACTCACGGGTATATGTTTTTAATCTTCGGAAAAAATAAGAAAAATAAAGAGTACTCTTAGGAAGGTGAAAACATATGCCAACACCCTATCGGTGTCCAAACTGTAAAACAAATAAAACGAGGTTCAATTTTATTAAACAAGTTCCGGAATTTGTTAAAGTTGATCCAGAAACAGGTGAAGTTTTAGAAATATACGATAATACCCAATTGGACCCGTTTCATTTGCCATATAATGGACCTGACATAAAGATTCAATGTGCTGTTTGCGGTCTTATAGAGGATGAAAAAATGTTTGCAAAATTCGGGGAATCATCAATTCAATAATATCTTGAACTATTATGGTATATAATTAAGGCTTTCCAGAATATAATAAATCTGGAAAGCCTATTCATTTTAACAAGTATTATTTCGATCATAACATACAACATTGGTTTTAACAGTTAACCAACTCAAACAATAGTCTGAAATAGCAGCGTCTTTAACTTTTATTTAACAATTATTTTATTTTTTTAAGTAAAAGTTCAACCGCTTTTTGAATTTGTGGATCTTCTTCTTCTAATTTTTTACCTAATGCTTCCATAATTTTGGTTGTTGTCTCACCTGACACAATACCAGTTACTTCCAAGTCATGATTCCGTTGGAAATTAGTGACTGCTTGCTTTGTGTCTGCATCAAACATCCCGTCAACTTTACCTGGTTCATATCCAAGTACATCCAGCATTTCTTCAATGATTGAAATTTCATCTGACATCATAGATTCTTTTAATTCTAATTCAGGACTAACATACGGTAATTTTGCGTATTCTGGCAATTCAACAATATAATCAGGGGTAATTCCTTTTTCATGAATCCAATTCCCGTCAGGTGTCAACCATCGAGCTGTCGTTAATTTCAAGCTGGACCCATCAGAATAGCTTGCCGCAGTTTGTGCTGTACCTTTACCGTACGTTTTCACTCCGACAATCGGTACATTAGCAGATTCTTTCAGTGCACCTGCAAGTATTTCGACTTTGCCTTTTGGAACAAATAGACTAGTAATATCTATCGCCTGATTTAATAATCCACCTGGATTTTGTCGTACATCTAAAATTAATCCTTTCATTCCTTGGGTTTTCAAGTCATCTAAGGCTGATGTAAGTTCATCATATGTATGTTCAGAAAAAGACGTGATTTGGATTTTACCAATTGAATGATCTAGCATTTCATAATAAACGGTTTCAATCGGAATCACATCTCGAGTAATTTCTACATGAATTGGCTCCTTTACACCCGGTCGAGAAATTGTCAGACTTACTTCTGTCCCTTTTTCACCACGAATGAGTAATACAGCTTCCGAAGAACTCATACCTTGTATATTTTTTCCATCAACTTCGATTATTGCATCATTTGCTCGAAGTCCAGCTTTTTCTGCGGGTGATCCTTTAATAGGTGCAACGATGACGATGTTCCCATCGCGCTCTTCAATCGTAGCACCGATTCCCTCAAATGAAGAAGTTATTTGTTCATTAAAACTTTCCGTCTCCTCTGCTGTCATATAATCACTATACGGATCACCCATTGCATCAACCATACCGTTTATCGCGCCTTCAACTAATTGCTCTGCATCAATTTCATCAACATAGTTTTCTTTTATGTTTTTATATGTTTCGAACAATTTCTCAAATTCCGTATAATCACCAATGATCCCGTCTGCCAGAATTCCATTATTAATATTTGGAACATTTATTTTATTTTTCGGATCCACAACTTTATCATCGCCAAAAGATAAGACAATCGCTGTAATACCAGCTGTTAGAAAAACGGAAAAAAATAAAATCATAATGAAATGAAACTTTTTCAGCTTCATATACTTTTTATCCGTTCCCAGACCATCATTTGTATTTTCTGTATCGACATTCTTGTTATTATTCACAACTTCACCTCTTTCACAACAGAGGAGGGATTATTTATAAAATACCATGTTTTACAAAAATTGACTAGTAAAGTCTGCATTTATATATAATCCTTCTATTAAATTTCTGTTGCATTTTCAAAAAATTCTTCTAATGTCCAATTATTTTCAAACATAATGTTTGCCGGTTCTTCTCCGACATAGCGGAAATGCCAAGGTTCGAATGTGTAACCAGTTATATCCTCTTTTCCTTTCGGATAACGTAAGATAAAACCATATTTATGAGCATTTTCAGCTAACCATTGTCCTTCTGGCGTATCCGCAAAATCTTCCTCCAGTGCAAATCCTGCGCTTTCAGAGGAAATATCCATTGTGAGCCCGGTTTGATGTTCACTTGTTCCTGGTACGGCAACCACTTGGGCAGCCAACTGTTCGTCTCCCCCCTGTTTTTCAATTTGAGCATCAAATAGAACTTTTTGTCTTTCATAGGATCTAAACCCAGATACTGCAAAAAGATAGATCCCTTCTTCTTCAGCTGCTGCGAACATTTTTTCCAAAGCTTCCGCTGCTTCTTTTTTCATATAAGCTTTTTCAATTGATGGTTCTACAGTATATGGAAAACGAACATCAGGAATAACTAAATCGGATGGTCGATAACCTTCAGGTAATAAGGCAGATTCTTTATTTACTAAGATCAATATATTATCTACATTTTTAATTACTTGTTGTCCGTCCACTTCTTCGACTTCATTAAAATATTTCTTTTCTAGAAGAACTTCTTTACTGTTCTCAGTCTTTGTTTTATTTGAACTTGTTTCTTTTGCTTTTTCTTCTTGTCTTTCTGTCTGACCTTTATTGTCTGTCGATTGTTCTGTAGAACATCCTACTAAAAGGGTACCTATTACAATCGGAATAACAAGTTTTTTTAGTTTCATCTTTCTCACCTTGCTTGTAGTAATCTTGAATGCTTTTAATATTTTACCACTCTCTACATATCTTGAACAGGTAAAAATGATGGAGAAAAAATAAAGTTGTCTCCAAAGATTTAACCTCTCCTTAGAGACAACTTTATAATTTATTTCACCACTGAATCTAATGCGACTTCAATCATATCATTAAATGTTGTCTGTCTTTCTTCTGCAGTCGTTTCTTCACCGGTTAAAATATGGTCACTAACAGTAAGAATGGAAAGGGCTTTTCTACCATATTTTGCTGCTAAGGTATATAGGGCAGAGGTTTCCATTTCAACAGCTAATATACCGTATTTTGCCCATTTTTCATGTTCTGCGTAATCATCATAAAACATATCCGCACTAAAAATATTACCGACTTTTAAGTTAAGCCCCTTTTCTACTCCCACATCATATGCATTTTTTAACAACTCAAAATTAGCAGTAGGAGCATAATCCATGTGACCAAATATTTTTCGATTCATTTGCGAATCTGTTGAGGCACTCATTGCAATAATTACGTCACGAACTTTCACATCTTTTTGAATAGCTCCACATGTACCAACGCGAATTAAGTTTTGAACGTTATAACTTTGCATTAACTCATTGATATAGATTGAAATGGATGGGATCCCCATGCCTGTACCTTGAACAGAGATTCGTTTTCCTTTATAAGTACCAGTAAAACCAAGCATATTTCGAACTTCGTTATAGCAAGAAACGTCTTCTAAAAAAGTTTCAGCAATATATTTAGCACGTAAAGGGTCTCCTGGTAATAATATTGTATCAGCGATTTCATTTTCTTTTGCTGCAATATGTACACTCATATTTTTTCCTCCTTAAAATCTTATCGGGTATTATTATTCCCCTATTCAATATACCATATTAAGGAAACCGTTGAAAAATTTTTCATGACTTAAAATATCAGATTCCCTAACAATAAGAATAGGATTGGTTATATATTCATTCAAGGAGGAGATCTTTTTATGGGTAAAAAAAATCGAAATCGGATTAATCAACCAAAGAAGAAAAATAATATACCAGAAGAAGTGTTAATCTCTGAAAAAGAGGCTCATGGAAAAGAACTTTCTGCCCACGGTAGAAAAAGATAACAATACATCGAAAGACCGGGGCTGTCTTTGATCGACAACTCCAGTCTTTATTAGAATTCATTACCTCTTAATATTTAGCGTTCATTAGAAATATAAATCCATAGGCATGACAATCCACTTCAACGAATAGATCTTCTTGCTGATGACTTTGATTATAAAAAGCAACTCCCAATTCATCTAGTCGGCTAGAAATAACCATAAAATGATTCGAATTGAAATTCTTAATTAAAACATCGAAATTTTTAACTCTTACATTTCTCGGAACGTAAACTTAATTCATTAATCGCTTTGACAACAGATATAGGACTAGTGGATAATAATCTTTATCAGGTTCATGGGCACATCTGCTGTTATATTTAACCAAACTTTTGTCCTGCCAAATAATACAGGTGTATCAAATGGTAATTGAAAGGAAAATGGAACATTTTGTTGTTCATCTATTCTAATTTTCATTGTGTAAAATGGGAATTAACCAATATCGGGAATGGTGGTATACTCATATCTTCAAGTTCTTTTCGATATTTTATTTCTTGGTCAACTTTCCCACATTTAATTACGCTCCAGGTTTGTAGCCATTTTAATACTTCTAATTCAGATACTAGCAAATTTTGTTAAAGAATAACATGAAAGGACCTGCTCTTAATCGGTTATCATTGATGCTAATCTTTCTTCTGGAATGGATGATTTGATAAAGCCTGTAATTTTTTAATAATTTCTCTCATCTTTTTTCGATATGTTGGATCACCAAAATTTAAATACAAATATTGAAAATCATTATACATATCGAGTAATGTATCTACATCTACTGTATCTTTGCTTAACTTTTTTTGCTTTTGCTTTGTCGGAGGAGGACTTAACCTTGGCGTTTTGGAGGGAATTGATTTTTTCGCATTAATAATTTTTTTCGCATTCTCTTCATTTGTTATAAATGTTAACTCTTCTTCTGTAGCTTCTAACCAAGCACCATCACTAACACGTGCTAATTCATATACAATATCTTCCCAGGCAGAATCTTGATAACGCCATACTTCCGCGCGAAAACCGATGATAACAAATAAATCTTGACCATATCCCCAAACTCGAACAATATCACCAAATTGGAATTTATATTGAATCTGAACATTTTCTTTTTTGGTATAAATTTTTTCATAATCATTTTTTGACATTAAGTTGTTTTCATAATATAGGTCTTTTCTATCCTTTAACTGGTAATACCAGTCGCCACCGAGCTGATAGATCTTAACAATTTCTGAGAATATTCCATTTTCCACAATTACAATTTGATCACCTATACTATATTTTGGCTGACCGCTTTTTGCCATTCTCCAACCCTCGCTTTCAGCTGGTTTATCTATTATATGCAAAGGGAATTTAAAAGGAGAAAATTTCTTAGGTTCTTCTAGTCAAAAACAATTTCGGAATATTCCCAATATGGACGCCACTGTACAATTTATTACGAACACAATATTTTTATGTTATAAAAATTTTAAGATCACTAAAATTTATTTTCATATTGCTCATAGTAAGTCCAAGCTAAATCGAAAATGGTCATCGTTGATAGGTAATCACCATTTAATTCTAAATAACGACTTAATTCATCATAATCATTCGATTCTTTCGGAAAACTAAGGTCCCGAAAAGCCCCTTCAGCAAATTTAGATAATTCATCATTTCCGTTACGAAATCTCATTAAAAAGTGATAAAATGATTTAGCCATAATGTATCATTATTCCTTTCTTGAAAATGTATTCAAAACTATATGTCATACGTTAGTATAAAGTAAGAGGATTAAAAAATAATAACTCCCTACTTCATTTTATATTTTAGCATGAAGCAGGGATTCGTTTTTATCAATTATATTAATATTTTTTCGACAGAATCAAAATACACTATCTACCTCCAAAACAAGTGGCACCAATAATAATGAGTAAAATAAACAATACAACAATTAACGCAAATGAGCATCCTCCAGTTACAGGATAACTATAACCACATCCGTAGTCTGCGTAAACTGGATAATGGCAATATGAATATCCTCCATAATGCATGAATCTCACCCTCCAATTTTGTATAATTCATAGGTAGTTTATGCGTTAGGTAAGTGTCATGCATGTGCATTTGCCTATTGCCCGTTACTCTTTTCAAACAATTTTTTATACTCACCATATCCTTCTTTGTCTAAATCCTCTTTAGGGATAAAACGTAAAGCAGCAGAATTAATACAATAACGTAAACCTTCTGGACCCGGACCATCGGAGAAAACATGGCCTAGATGGGCATCACTCGTTTTCGCTCTTACTTCAGTTCGAATCATGTTATGGCTCGTATCCAATTTTTCTTTAATCTCTTTATCCTCAATAGGTTTTGTAAAACTTGGCCAACCACAACCTGCATCATATTTATCTTTTGAACTAAATAACGGTTTTCCTGAAATGATATCGACATAAATACCTTCTTCAAAATGATCCCAATACTCATTTTGAAATGGCGGTTCTGTCCCGTTTTTTTGTGTCACTTCATATTGCAGGGGTGTTAGCTTTTTGATAATTTCTTCCTTTTTTTGTTTATTCATTTTTATCCCCCCAATAATTTTTAATAAAATCCCTTCGTCCAGATCCTAAAAAATAGGACTGATAATGGAGTGGATTTTTCTTATAATAATCTTGATGTTCTTCTTCTGCAGGATAAAAAGGACCTGCTGGTAAAATTTCCGTTACAATCGGTTTACTGAAACGTTTGCTTTTTTCTAATTCTTCCTTAGACTGCTCTGCTAAGCGTCGTTGTTCCTCGTTATGATAGTAGATTGCTGTTTTATATGATTCCCCGCGATCATAAAATTGCCCACCCGGATCTGTCGGGTCAATTTGTTGCCAATATATAGATAATAAGTGTTCATAGGATATTTTTGTTGAGTCAAATTGTATTTGTACCGCTTCCCGATGTCCCGTTGTACCAGAAACAACCTGTTCATAAG